>Ga0209197_1000610_pt1 | contig 24783 bp, 17 predicted proteins | sample COGITO_mtgs_1105_4_FD_184802 | JGI IMG/M metagenome (GOLD analysis project Ga0209197, IMG submission 184802) | Pelagic marine microbial communities from North Sea - COGITO_mtgs_110512 (SPAdes) (version 2) | ecosystem: Environmental > Aquatic > Marine > Epipelagic ... | reverse complement strand
TGCAAGGTTTGGGATATATGCATTCTGATTTAGGTGGGTTTGCAGGTGCAAATTTAGATGATAATCTATATACGCGTTGGTTGCAATATGGTGTTTTTCAACCAATTTTTAGACCTCATGCACAAGAGGATGTGCCAAGCGAACCTGTTTTTAGAAGTGATAAAGCAAAGAAATTAGCAAAAAAATCAATTGAATTACGTTATAAATTATTGCCTTATAATTACAATTTAGCATTCGAAAATAATCAAAAAGGAACGCCCTTAATGCGTCCAATTTTCTTTGAAGAAGAGGATGAGAAATTAATGAGTAACTCATCAACATATCTTTGGGGAAAAGATTTTTTAATTACGCCAATTTTAAAAGATTCTGTAAAAACGAAAGAAATATATTTTCCTAAAACAGCAAACTGGTTCAATTTTTATACAGATGAAAAAGTTGATGGTGGACAAACTAAAACAGTTAATATTGATAAAAACTCAATTCCTACTTATGTTAGAAGTGGAACGTTTATTCTAATGTCTAATTTGGTTCAAACAACAGATAATTATAAAGCAGATAAATTAGAGTTGCACTATTATTATGATGCTTCTGTTAAAGAAAGTGAAAGAACATTTTATAATGATGATGGCTTAACTGCAAATGCTTTTGAAAAAGGAAAGTATGAAATGTTAGAATTTGAATCAGAAATTACAAAACGTTTTTTAGAAATAGATATTGATAAAGAATTTGGTGACAATTGGATTCCATCAGAAAAGGAAATTACTTTGGTTATTCATAATATCAAATGGAATCCTAAAAAGATAAAAGTTAACGGAAAACGAAAACGTGTTTCGTCAAAAAATAGTACCCTTAAAATTCCTATAAAATGGAATCCGAAGAAGAAGTTAAAAGTAAAAATAACATTAAAATAGCAATCAATTATGAAGAAAATACAGATTTATCTATGCGCAGTAGTTTTATCAATAATAATTGGTTGTACATCACAAAAAGTGTCAGAAAAGCACATGAAGGTTGAAGAATTAAACAAGAAAATAGTTGTTTATCAGGTTTTTACACGTTTGTTTGGGAATTCAAATTCCACGAACAAACCTTGGGGAACCATCGAAGAAAATGGAGTAGGAAAGTTTAACGATTTTACAGACAAAGCCTTGTCTGAAATTAAAGATTTGGGAGTTACACACATTTGGTACACTGGCGTTCCTCATCACGATGTAATTAGAGATTACACAAAATTTGGTATTTCTAATGACGATCCAGATGTTGTAAAAGGTAGAGCAGGTTCGCCCTATGCCGTAAAAGATTATTACAATGTAAACCCTGATTTGGCTGTAAATATCGAAAATAGATTGCAAGAATTTGAAGCTTTAATTGAGCGTTCTCACAAAAATGACTTGAAAGTATTGATTGATATTGTACCAAATCATGTTGCTAGGAATTACAAAAGTGTATCGAATCCCCCAGGAACAAAAGATTTTGGAGTTGATGATAATAAATTAGTAGAATATGATGTAAATAACAACTTTTATTATGTTCCGAAAAAGGCTTTTGAAGTACCCGATTTTTCAAATGATTATGAACCTTTAGGAGGAGAAAAACATCCTTTGTCGGATAGAGAGTTTGATGAAAATCCTGCAAAATGGACAGGAAATGGATCGCGATCTCCAAAACCAAGCTTTTATGATTGGTATGAAACTGTAAAAGTAAATTATGGGATTTCTCCAGAAGGTAAAAAAGATTTTGATGAATTACCAGCAGGATTTGAAAATGAAGATTATAAAAAGCATTTTGCTTTTTGGCAAGATAAAACAGTGCCCAATTCTTGGGTAAAATTTAAAGATATTGCGCTGTATTGGACAGCGAAGGGTGTAGATGGTTTTAGATATGACATGGCAGAAATGGTACCTGTAGAGTTTTGGAGTTTTATGAACTCAGCTATCAAAATGAAAAATCCAGATTCTTTTTTATTAGCGGAAGTGTACAATCCTAAAATGTATAGAGATTACATTCAAAAAGGAAAAATGGATTATTTGTATGATAAAGTTCATTTATACGATACTATTAAGAACGTGATGCAAGGTCGTGGATTAACAGATCATATTCCTCCAATTCAAGAGGATTTAAAAGATATTGAACATCACATGTTACACTTTCTAGAAAATCATGATGAGCAAAGAATTGCAAGTCCGGAATTTGCAGGAAATGCAAATAAAGCAAAACCAGCAATGGTAATTTCTGCAACAATTTCTACGGCACCAACCATGATTTATTTCGGACAAGAATTTGGTGAAGATGGTTCTGAAAATGCTGGATTTGGAACACCTTCAAGAACTTCAATTTTTGATTATGTGGCAGTTCCTGCGATTCAAAGATGGGCGAACAATAACAAGTTTGACGGCGGGCAATCAACAAAAGAAGAATTAGTGTTAAGAGATTTCTACAAACGGTTGTTAAATTTCACAATTACTTCGGATGCTTTAATGGGTGCGTATCAAGATATTCATCAATTTAATCGTGAGCATACAGAATGGTATAATGAGAAAGTGCTGTCTTTTGTTCGGTGGAATGATGAAGAACAATTACTTATTGTATCTAACTTTAGCTCAGAAAATAGTTACGGATTTGATTTAAGATTACCCCAAAATATTATTAAAAAATGGAACTTAAAAGATGGTGAATATCTGTTAGAAGATCAATTGTATAAAAAATACTCAAGCAAATTAGTTGTTAAAAATACCCAAGCAAAAGTAAGAATCGATTTAAAACCATTAGAATCGTTTATTTTAAAAATTCAGAAATAATAAAAAAATTAAGTGTCCATGAAAAATATCATATATATCCTCAGTTTAGTCGGTTTAATTAGTTGTCAAAAAAATCAAACAATACACACAACATCAAAAATGGAAATAAAAGAATTTGTTTGGGAAGGAGCAAATATCTACTTTTTGTTGACAGATCGTTTTAATAACGGAGACACAAGCAATGATATTAATTTTGATAGAACTAAAGAAACAGGAAAATTACGTGGTTTTGAAGGAGGAGACATCAAGGGAATTACACAAAAAATTAAAGAAGGCTATTTTACCGATTTAGGAATTAATGCGATCTGGATGACGCCAGTTGTTGAGCAAATTCATGGAGGAACAGATGAAGGGACTGGTTTGTCGTATGCATATCATGGATATTGGACAAAAGATTGGACTTCAATTGACTCTAATTTTGGAACCAAAGAACATTTAAAAGAATTGGTGGCAATTGCGCATAAAAACGGAATTCGGATTTTGTTAGATGCTGTTATTAACCATACAGGGCCAGTTACCGAGAAAGACCCTGTCTGGCCAAGCGATTGGGTAAGAACTGGCCCGCAATGTGAATACAATAACTACGAAAATATGGTGACCTGCACGTTGGTTAAAAATTTGCCAGATATTAGAACTGAAAGTAATGCAGCAGTAGAATTACCAAAACATTTAGTAGAAAAATGGAAATCTGAAGGACGTTATGAGCAAGAAGTAATAGAATTAGATGAATTTTTTACAAGAACAGGGCACCCAAGAGCACCACGTTTTTATATTATGAAATGGTTGACAGATTATATTACTGAATTCGGAATTGATGGATATAGGGTAGACACGGTAAAGCATACAGAAGAATTTGTTTGGCAAGAATTTAAGATTGAATGTGATGTTGCTTTTGCGGATTATAAAAAAAATAATCCTGAAAAAGTTTTAGATAAAAATGATTTTTATTTAGTTGGTGAAGTTTATAATTACGGAATTTCGGCGGGAAAAGTATTTAACTTCAGCAACAAACAAGTTAATTATTTTGACAAAGCATTTAATAGTTTAATCAATTTTGAAATGAAATGGAATGCCAAACAAATGGCAGAAAACGATGTTTTTTCTAAATATGATTCTATTTTAAATAATCAATTAAAAGGCTACGGAGTTTTAAATTACATGACATCTCATGATGACGGTCAACCTTTTGATAAAGAAAGAGAAATGCCTTATAAAACAGCAACAATGTTATTATTCACACCTGGAACTGCCCAAGTATATTATGGAGATGAAGCTGCAAGAGATTTGATTATAGAAGGAGCGGTGGGTGATGCAACTTTACGTTCGTTTATGAATTGGGATGCCATAAATAACAATGAGGATACTAAGAAAATTCTAAGACATTGGCAAAAACTAGGTCAGTTTAGAGCAAATCATATGGCTATTGGTGCAGGAAATCATGAATTAATTTCAGAAAAAAATGGTTTGATTTTTTCAAGAGTTAAAAATAAAGACAAAGTAGTTATTGGAATGAATTTACCGAAAGGTAAAAAACTAATTAAAATTTCTTCTGTTTATAAAAATACAGCGCATTTATTTGATTTCTATTCTAAAAAAAAGGTATTCATTAAAGATGGTTTCGCTTATTTAGATTCGCCCTATAATATTGTTTTGATAGAAAAAATAAAATTTCAAAACTATTGAAATTTTTATGATTATTTATAACAGATGCGACAGAAACCACAAATGGACTCATAAGAAGATATCTACCAAAAGGAACAAAATTTAATGAAATTAGCGAAAATCAACTACAAATTATTTAGAAAAACTTAATAATATACCTCGAAATTATTGAGTATAAATTCAATTGAAATGATTAATATTGAACTTAAATTAGTAGCGTAGTATCATCAAAAATTAACAACGTTTGTTGCGATACCGCATTGAATCCAAGAAATTTTATAATGGTTCTAGAAATTAATAGCAAGGCAGACTTCATATGAAACAACTGAGATACTTTCCTCTTATATTTATAACATTTATACATGTTTCTTTTTCTCAAACAAGAGAAGTTAAAGAATTAGATACCAATTGGAAATTTCAAAAAGAAAATTTTGACAATGCTTTTGAAATCAATTTTGATGACTCCAAGTGGGAAACCGTTACCGTACCTCACGATTGGGCTATTTATGGCCCATTTGATAAAGAAGTTGACAAACAAAGTGTAGCTATTGTTCAAAACGGAGAAAGTATTGCTTCAGAAAAAACAGGTAGAACAGGTGCATTACCTCATATTGGTACCGCTTGGTATCGAAATAAATTTAGCCTTCCTAAGAATATAAAAGATAAAAAAGTGCTTTTACTTTTTGAAGGCGCCATGAGTGAACCTCAAATTTATTTAAATGGTAAAAAAGTAGGCGAATGGGCTTATGGTTATAGTTATTTCTATTTTGATGTTTCAGAATTTGTTAAAGATGGAGAAAATACGCTGGCTGTTAAACTAACAAATAAAGAGTTTGCTTCTCGTTGGTATCCGGGTGCAGGCTTATATAGAAAAGTGAGCGTTATTGTAAAAAATAAGGAAAGCATAAATCAGTGGGGAACTTTTATTACGACGCCACTTATTAGTAAAGAAGTTGCTAAAGTGAATATTAAAACCAACGCTTCTGGAGAAAACTTACATTTAATTACTACCGTTTTTGATTCAACAGGTAAAAAAATTAATTCTCAAGAATCAACGACTCAATTAGGAAATGAATTTGATCAAAATATTATGGTTCAAAACCCAAAATTATGGAGTCCTGAATCCCCATATTTATATAAGATAGTCTCTCAATTGTTTGTTGATAATGAGTTGAAGGATGAAACTTCAACACGCTTTGGAATTCGAGATATTAAGTATGAAGCCAATAAAGGATTTAGTTTAAATGGAGAAGTAAGGAAATTTAAAGGCGTTTGCTTACATCATGATTTAGGTCCATTGGGTGCCGCTGTAAACAAAGCAGCATTACGTCGTCAATTAACCATCCTAAAAGATATGGGTTGTAATGCGATTCGTAGCTCGCACAATATGCCCTCGTTTGAGCAGTTGGAGTTATGTGATGAAATGGGATTCCTATTTTTAGCAGAAAGTTTTGACGAATGGGCATTACCAAAAGTAGAAAATGGATACAATCGTTTTTTTGAAGACTATGCAGAAAAAGATATTGTTAATTTAGTCCAAGCCACTAGAAATCATCCTTCAATTGTCATGTGGAGTGCTGGTAATGAAGTTCCAGATCAATGGGGAGAAAAAGGTGTTAAACGCGCCAAGTGGTTACAAGATATTTTTCATAGAGAAGACCCAACCAGACCAGTAACTGTAGGTATGGATAGAGTAAAAGCAACTATGGAATCTGGTTTTGGGGCGTTGTTAGATGTGCCAGGTCTTAATTATAGAGTACATCTTTATGAGGAAGCGTATGAGACTTTCCCACAAGGTTTTATTTTGGGTTCAGAAACAGCATCCACAGTAAGTTCTAGAGGTATATACAAGTTTCCTGTGGTTCAAGAAAAAATGAAACAATATGATGACTTTCAAAGTTCTTCGTACGATTTAGAAGCATGTAGTTGGTCGAATGTGCCAGATGATGATTTTGTTTTACAAGATGACAAATCATGGGTAATTGGAGAGTTTGTTTGGACTGGTTTTGATTATCTAGGAGAACCAACACCTTATGATAAAGTATGGCCTTCACGTAGTTCATATTTCGGAATAAGTGATTTAGCGGGTTTACCTAAAGATCGTTTCTATTTATACAGAAGCAGATGGAATACTAAAGATGAAACCTTACATATATTGCCGCATTGGAATTGGGAAGGAAGAGAAGGAGAAATAACGCCTGTTTTTGTATATACCAATTATAAAAGTGCAGAGCTTTTTGTGAATGGGAAAAGTATGGGCATACAGAAAAAGCACAATGCTACTCCACAAAATAGATACCGATTAATGTGGATGGATGTTAAGTACGAAACAGGAACTATAAAAGTTGTAGCTTTTGATGATGACGGAAAACCAATAGCAGAAAAAGAAATACATACCGCTGGAGAACCCTATAAAATTGTATTAAATCCAGATAGAAAAATAATAAAAGCTGATGGAAAAGATTTGTCTTATGTTGAAGTTTCATTGGTTGATAAAAACGGAATTTCTTGTCCATTAGCAACCAATCAATTAAGTTTTAGTGTAAAAGGAAAAGGAACTTATAGAGCATCTTGTAATGGCGATGCCACTTCTTTAGAAATGTTTCATTTACCAACCATGAAATTGTTTAGTGGAAAATTAGTAGTGCTAGTGCAAGCAACAAATGAATCAGGAACTATTGAATTGTATGTTAAAGGTCAAGGGTTAAAAAGCGGAATATTGAAATTAAATTCAACAGATAATCCCTCCTCTTTTCTTGATAGGGTAATAATAGAATGAAGTCTTTTTTTAAAATTAAAAGTAAATATGAACACAATTATTAGAACCAAAAAATATTCAATTGTAAAGAAAATTGTGCTTAGTGTTGGTTTTCTTTTCCTAATTAGTCAATCATTATGTGCTCAAAATTATATTATAGGAGCCGACTTGTCTTTTATGAAAGAAGCAGAAGACAACGGATTTAAATTTAAAGAAAGTCAGCAAATAAAACCCTGTATTCAGATTTTTAAAGAGCATGGTTATAATTGGGTGCGTTTAAGATTATTTCATTCACCAACACAATTGCCAAACAATCTTGAGTATACTATAGCATTGGCTCAACAGGCAAAAAAACAAGGATTTAAATTTTTACTTGATTATCACTATTCCGATACTTGGGCAGACCCAGGTAAGCAGTTTATCCCTAAATCTTGGGAAGGGAAATCTCACGAAGAACTAGTAGCATCTATATTTGATTATACCAAAACTACAATGATTTCATTTAGTGAGGCTGGAGTTCCCCCCGATATGGTACAAGTAGGAAATGAAATTAGCAATGGTATGTTATGGCCTGATGGAAAATTACCAGAAAACTGGGACAACTTTGCAGAACTGCTTCAATCTGGTATTAATGGTGTTTACGCCAGTTGTGCGAATAATACTTGTCCAGAAATAATGATTCATATAGATAAAGGGGGAGATAAAGATTTCACAAAGTACTTTTTTGATAAGTTAAATTCTTATAATATAAAATATGATGTAATTGGTCAATCATATTATCCTTGGTGGCACGGTAGTTTATTAAATTTAAGGGAATGTTTAAATTTTACTGCTTTAGAATATAAAAAGGATATTGTTTTAGTGGAAACTGCATACAATTATAGTCCCGCTGAATATATCGATAAATTTGCACCCTTTCCTGAATCTCCTGAAGGGCAAAAAGAATTTTTAGAAGTGGTCCATAACATCATCTTAAATATTCCAAACAATAAAGGAAAAGGAATCTTTTGGTGGGAACCAGCTGCGCCAAACAAAGGTTTTTCTCATAGAACATTTTTTAAAGAAAACGGCAGCGTTTTACCAGTTATAAATGTGTTTGATAAATATATTAGGCATTAATAATTTAAAATAAAATAAAAATGATTCTAAATATAAATAAAGTTGTCTACTTTATATTATTATTATTATTTATTTTTACGAATGCGTTAATTTCTCAATCCATAGAAGTTACATCATTCGCAAATAACCCCGTTGAAGTAAATCCTTTAATTGGAGGTAGTTTAACAATTAACTATGAGTATACAAGCGAAGTAGGCTCAACAGGTAATCATATATATATAACACTAGAACTTCTTGACGGAAGTAATGCATACCATAGTACTATTGCAGAAATTACATTAGAAAATCAAACTCCTGGAACAAATGTAGCAGGTTCGGTTGAGTTTTTCATTGGAAGTAGCAATACGTTATCTACCGATTTAACAGGAGGGATTTATTATCAAGTAAAAACGATACTTTATGCTAGTGGAGGCTGGACTGGAAACGCTTGGTCTGGCTATTGGAATACTCCATCAATAACTTTACAAGATACAAGTGGTATCACTTTAAGCTCAAATGCAATATCTAAAGGAGTGGATGTAAGTTATATGTCTGAAATGGAAGCAGATGGTTTTGTGTGGAAGGACAATAGTGGAAACACAAAAAATTTAATGCCATTATTAAAAGAATATCAAATTAATACTATACGATTAAGAGTATGGGTAGATCCTAGTATTTCAGGAGCAAATGGGTGGTGTGATATTGCAGATATGGTAACTAAGGCAAAGCTTGCTCATGCCGAAGGCATGGATATTATGGTGTGTATACATTATAGTGATTACTGGGCTGATCCTGGAAAACAAGATAAGCCTGCAGCTTGGACAAGTATGTCTGTTTCAGAATTAGAAACAGCTATTTATGATCATACAACAAATATTCTTACTGCCCTTGATTCAGAAGGCATTACTCCAAAATGGGTTCAGGTAGGAAACGAAACTAATGACGGAATGCTTTGGACTACTGGAAAAGCATCTAGTTCGGGGTTTGTTAATTATGCAAAGTTTATAAACGCTGGTAATAATGCTATAAAAACTTTTGATAGTAATATTAAATCGATTGTTCATATTTCTAATGGTAATAACAATAATTTATTTATATGGAATATTGGTGGATTGATTGCTAATGGAGCTCAATTTGATATAATAGCAATGTCTTTGTACCCAGATGAAAATGATTGGGTATCAAAGGTGGATGACACCTACGCAAACATGTTAGATATGAAGTCCAGATATGGCAAAGATGTTATGATGGCTGAAGTAGGGTTTAGTTCAGGCGCATCAGATATTTCTCATCAATTTTTAGTCTATATGATTGAAAAAACAAGACAAGCTGGAGGATTAGGCGTACTCTATTGGGAACCAATAATACATCTAAATTGGACTCCATATTCTAAAGGTGCTTGGGATAGTGATAGTAGCCCATCAGTTGCAATGGATGCTTTTATAGATAATTCTACATTGAGTGACTCAGATTTTAATGCAGATGATACGCTTTCAAAAGGGCTTGTAATTTATCCAAATCCTGTTTCTGAAAGATTAACGGTTGATGTAATAAATAAAAATATAACATCAATTAATATTTTTGATACGATAGGCAGAAAATTGAAAACCATTAATGATATTAAAAATCATAAATTCATAAACCTTTCTAGTTTGCCAAATGGCCTTTATTTTATCGCTGCAAATACTGGAGAGGTCATTAAGGTTATTAAAAATTGAGAAATTTATTTTTCCCAAATTAATTCTAAATATATCTAATTTGTAAGTTATTTATAAAGTAAAAAATTCTCAACAGAATTTAGATTACATAGAAATTGAAGATTAAAAAAAAGAACCTTATGCCAAAATACATTGGTTTTGTTGCATTAAAGGTAAGCAAAACTTAAACCTTATATATTTAACACAAAACGATGTTCAAAGGTCACTGCTACCTCAAATCAATTATTCTTTAAGCCTTTACGATAGGCCTTTTGCATTCTTTTAAAGTTTCTAAAATTTGTTTCTTTTTAATGTGAAGTTGGACTCTTTTTGTATGTTATTTTCTATTGACTTCTCTAATCATTACTATTTTGTCATCTCCCACAGAAACTAGATAATTACGAAACGTACTCCAGATTAATTTATTTACTGAGTGGGTATGTGCTTCAAAATTTAATTTTGTGATGCGTTTTAAAACTTGGTATGTTTTTGCATCCCAAATTTTGATTGTTTTATCACGACTGGCGGTGGCAAATAAAGTGGCATCAGGATTAAATACGATATCGTAAATAGCCCAATTATGTGCAGGAATAGACTTTATTAATTCATAATTTTCAACAGACCAAATATTCAAATGTGCATCTCTTCCGCCTGTTAATAGGAATTTACCATCGGGGCTGTAGCGCACAACATTAGCGCCCACAACTTTTTCTCCTACTTGATGTGCAATAAAATCATTTTTATGTTCCAAGGTAAAAAGGTCAAATATGAGCACATTAGAATCCCCCAAGGCAACCGCAATTTCTGAAGTCTCTTCATTAAAAGCAATGCTGCGTGCTTTGTCATATGAAAGTTTTTTCATTATTCGCAAAGACAAAGTATCAAGAGAACAAACGGCAAAATTACCGTCGCCACCAGCGGTATAAAAGCAATTGGTTTTTAATGAATATTGTATGTCAAACACAGGTCCTCTGTGGTGCTGTAGTATTTTGATTTCTTCTTTTTTATCTAAATCAAGAATGTGAATGGCACCGGTAGTTGTTCCTGCAAGTAAAATATTTTTTTCAGGAATGTGACAAATGGTATAAATAGCTGCGGGCAAGGCTGCTGAAAATTTTTCAGCTTGTAGCGTTTCTAAATTCCACAATGCAATATATCGATCACTGCCCCCTGTAAAAATAGTGTGTTCAGAGAAACCTCTATCCATTGCATATACACAACCACTGTGTCCCTTAAGTGTTGCGATGTGTGCTACCTCTATACCTATTCTATTTGTTTCGTCCATTTTTGTTTTTTTTGTCAGTTCCTAGTCCTGTTTTTTGCAAGTGGTCTACTAAAGTTGCTTGGGTTGCTTATATAATGGAACCATAGAACACGCTTCGCCATACATAATGCTTTTTGCAACTGGACGTAAAAGCCGGGTAATTTCTACAAAAGCAGCCACAGGAACAGGCAAATCACCGCATCCTTTGATAACGACGCGCGCATCTTTGTATGTGTTGATTGGTAGTTTGTTAAGGAGCTCATGATACAAGACGGTTTCAAGTGTTTCTAGATCACCAAACACCACTTTTTTTGCAAAAGGGGTTAAGTGTGCTGCCAATAGCATGTATGCCCAAGTAGGAACAATAGCGTCTTCAGAACAAATAAGTGCAACATACTTGTCTTGGTATGCAATCCATTCTTCATTTTTTATGAAGGCACGAAAATCTTTTTCTTTCAATATTAAACCTTCATATAAAAGTGCTTTAATATCAAAAAGAACGCGCGCTCCCCGAGGATAAAACGTTTCAAGATTGATATTAATGATACCGCTTTTTGCTACTTTATTCATAACGTTGTCTTCCATTTTTATAAATGCTAATTGAATGTATTGCACCACTAAAATATTTAGAAGTTATTTTTATGATTATAATTGGAGTTACATGGTTTGGAGAAATTTATAACCTTTGGACATTGTTAGGTATATTTTTAATCCTAATAGGATTGATTTATAATCTTTATCTTAATAAAAAAAAGTAATAAAATTAATTATTTATTTCGAAAATTCTGTCTATTTTTTCTATGTAAATAATTTTTCATTTTTAAGCGCAGTTGCTGCCACTATATATGTTAAACTTGTTTCGTTTTTAAAATTTCATTCATATGTAATGATTTTTAAAATGAATTAAAATCCATTTGATATGATTTTAATTCATTTTAAAGCGTATTTAATATGTAATAAGTTGCTATTTTAAATAATGTTTCATCATGTACAGAAACTAATTTAACAACTTTTATATTAATATTTATTCTGGTTTATTTAAGGTTTTTACTCAAATTTTCTTTTTTATTAAAAATTTTATAATGTACAGTTGAAGATTTATTAGTCTATTTAATTTCGTTTTAATCCAATAAATTTATATCTTTACCTTATAGATTAAAAACATTTTGAGTTGACCTATGTGTTACCCTATTGATTTGTAAACTAAGGAAAACCCCGAAAACATTGACATATATTTATAGTGTACGGAGCCTCTTTCTCCGCAAAAAGAAACCCACAACATTGTTGTGGGTTTTTTATTTTCCAATAAAAACCAAACTTGTTTGTGTTTTTTTTTTGAAAATAAAAAAGGCAAAATTCTTTTAAAGAATTTGGGTTTCTATGCTTGTTCAGGATTCTTTTCTGGGACGCACGAAGTAAATCCCTCCTTCTCCGAAAAATTGAGTTTTAATTAAAGCTTATTCAACTTAAACACCATATAAATGCTACATTTAAATGCTTTTTTAGTTTTACAGTCTTTCAAAAGACACATAAAACAGCAAAGTTTAGTTACCCTATGCATGTCCCTATTGCTTTTTTAGTTTTTTTTTTTCAATATAAGGTAACTAGATTAAAATAAATCGCTCCGAATTCGATGTAATCATAGGCTTTTTAGAATGTTTTTAAATACGATTTGGTTTAATTTAAAAACACAAAAATGGTATAAATTATTTATTTTATTAAGTCAGAACAAGTTAAAAGTAATGGTGAATGTCCAATTTATAGAAAAATAAAGTTTAGTCAGCAATCGTTTACCATGAGCGTTCGGCAAAACATTTCTTTGAAACGTTGGGGTTGTTATCAATTCAGTTTATTGGGAAAGTAGTAGACAAAAAGTGTTGTTTCCAAACATAGACATCCCTATTTCATATACTAAAATAAGTATTTTTTATCAAGGATAGATAAGAATTTTTAGTTATTCAAATCTTTTATAATGGCTTCGATCTAGACGACATCAGGGTGGTATAAAGGATAGGATTCTATAGAAGAAATCATCATTTTAAGAGTGTATGATCTAAATAAAAGTAAAACCGAAAAACTAATTGGAAGATACTTAAATAAATTGTTCTGGAGTAGGTATATGGAAGGTAGAGAAAAGTGGCTAAATTTATGCTTAAATTACATACTAATTAAATAATTTTTCTGAAATAATTTTTCATAAATATCTATACTAAACATATATAACTGAGCTGGTTTTTTAGATACGCCAACTTGTTTTTCATCTAAAGGAATAATGTATTTTTTGTTAATTAGTTTTCTTCTAAAGTTACGGTTATCAATTTCTATGTCTAAAATAGATTGATATACATCTTGCACATCATTTATAGTAAATTTATCAGGTAACAATTCAAAAATGATCGGTTCAGAAAGACATTTAATTTTTAAATCATCGTAGGCTTCTTTTATAATTTGTTTATGATCAAATCCTAATTTGGGTAATTCTCGAACTGGAAACCATTTTGCCTTATGTTTATTGTTTTTTAAATTAACATCTTCGGTTTTTAATAAAAAATAATAGGCAATAGTGATTGTTCTCAAATTAAATTCTTCAATTTTAACCCAAGGAAGATCTTTTTCATCCATTAAACGTTTTGGGTTACCAAATGCTTTAAATTGTTTTTTATAAATATTGGTTAACCCTGTTAATTCTTTTAAGACTCTAGCCGCAGATTCATCTAAAGTTTCGTTTTCATAAATATGTAAACCTGTTAATACGTAATCATCTGCAAGTATTTCAGAATTATCTTTAGATTCTAAATATCTTTTTATCAATAATATGTTTAGTGATTTTGTATTCGTATCATAACCAAATACAACACAATCTACAGATATGTTCCTTATAATATTATTTTCCATGTTTTTTAGGTAATTCTGTTTTATTAACGTCAAATATAATTTAAATATGCATGTGTTCAATATTATCTAAAATATGCTTGAGATGTTAAATTACAATATACTTAATGTATTTTATTGTTTTTATGAATATTCAATTTTAATTTTATACATTTGAATTTTAAACGTCATTATTACGTTTAATTAAAATTAATATAAAAAATTATGATATAGAAGGTTTTAGCTATCTCTATTTACCAGTAACGTTTGATTTTTTTTATAGTTTTATAGAAACTTTAATACCAATAATTATAATGAATAATAAAATATTAGTTTGGTCAATTACAGCAGCTTTAGCAGGTTTTTTATTTGGTTTCGATACAGTCGTAATTTCAGGTGTAGACAAAAAGCTACAATTATTATGGAATTCTTCAGATGTATTTCATGGCAGTGTTGTAATGTCAATGGCTCTTTGGGGTACCGTTATTGGCGCTATTTTTGGAGGTATTCCAACTAATAAATTAGGAAGAAAGAAAACATTATTAATAATAGGAATACTTTATACCATATCAGCTATAGGTTCTGGTTTGGTAAATGACCCATATACATTTGCTTTCTTTAGGTTTTTAGGTGGTTTAGGTGTTGGCGCATCCACAATTGCAGCACCAGCGTATATTTCTGAAATTGCACCCGCTAAAGACAGAGGGCGTTTAGTTGCGCTGTATCAATTTAATATTGTTTTAGGAATTTTAATAGCATTCTTATCTAATTATTTATTAAATGGTATTGGTGAAAATGCATGGAGATGGATGTTAGGTGTAGAGGCAATTCCTGCAATTATATATTCACTTTTTGTACTTACTGTTCCTAAGAGTCCAAGATGGTTATTATCTAAGTTCAGAAATGAAGAAGCTAAAGAGGTCTTGTCAATAATTAATCCAGATGTAGATCCAGAAATATTATTATTGGAAATGAATTCTAATAATCAAATTGATGATTTAAAAGAAACAATTTTTTTAAAAAAATATAGATTCCCATTAACTTTAGTTTTTTTGATAGCAATGTTTAATCAACTATCAGGTATAAATGCCTTTCTTTATTATGCTCCAAGAATTTTTGAAGAAGCTGGTTTAGGTGAAAGTACTGCATTATTAAGTAGTATAGGAATAGGCGTAACTAATCTAATTTTTACATTATTAGGTGTGTTTTTAATCGATAAATTGGGTCGGAAAACACTTATGTATTTTGGGTCAATAGGATATATTATTTCTTTAAGTTTAGTAGCATTTGCATTCTTTTTTGGATGGGCAGGTATTGCAGTACCAATATTTCTATTCTTATTTATAGCATCCCATGCAATTGGCCAAGGAGCTGTAATTTGGGTATTCATCTCAGAAATATTCCCAAACCATTTAAGAGCTTCAGGTCAATCCTTCGGGAGCACAACACATTGGTTTTTAGCAGCATTAATACCTGCTCTTATACCAACTTTATTCTCTACAATTGGAGCTGGAGTAGTATTCTTATTTTTCGCCATTATGATGGTCTTTCAATTGCTATTTGTAATTTTTATTATGCCAGAGACTAAAGGAGTGTCTCTAGAAGAATTAAGTAATAAACTAATTAATGAACGCAAGAAATAATATGAAAATTTTAAAAAACACCATTCTAATTTTAATCACTTTGGTTGCATCGTTCTTATCAGGGTGCAAAGATAAAAACCAAAATAATCAAAATGAAACGGAGGTTGTAGTTGCATCTTATTCAGAAGAGGATTTATATCGCCCAAACTTTCATTTTACGCCAAAAAAAGGTTGGATGAATGACCCAAATGGGATGTTCTATAAAGATGGCTATTATCATTTATATTTTCAACACTATCCTAAAGGAAACACTTGGGGACCTATGCACTGGGGACACGCCATAAGCACAGATATGGTAACATGGAAAGAAATGCCTATTGCCATATACCCCGATGAAAAGGGGTATATCTTTTCAGGAAGTGCAGTTGTAGATGTTAATAATAGCTCTGGGTTTTCCAAAAATGGCATTGAGCCAATAATAGCCATGTTTACTTATCATGATATGGATGGCGAAAAAGCAGGAAAAAAAAATTATCAATCACAAGCCATTGCATATTCTTTAGATGAAGGAAAAACGTTTACTAAATATGCTGAAAATCCAGTAATTAAAAACCCGGGCATTAAAGATTTTAGAGACCCTAAAATAGTTTGGGATTCCATCCATAATAAATGGTTAATGGTATTGGCAGCTGGTCAGAAAATTATGTTTTATAGCTCTTCAAATTTAAAAGATTGGAAACTAGAGTCCGATTTTGGAGATGATATAGGAGGGCATGGTGGCGTTTGGGAATGTCCAGATTTCTTTCCAATGGTAGTTCAAGGAACAGATGAAATTAAATGGGTGCTATTTGTTAGTATTAACCCAGGCGGACCAAATGGAGGTAGTGCCACCCAATATTTTGTAGGCGATTTTGATGGTAAGCAATTTAAAATAGATGCATCGTTTGAGAACGACATAAATAATATGGAGCATAAATCTATTTGGATTGACTATGGAAGAGATAATTATGCAGGAGTAACTTGGGCTAATATCCCAGATACTAATGGTCGTAAATTATTTATGGGATGGATGTCTAATTGGGATTATGCCAATATAGTACCAACTGAAACTTGGAGAAGTGCTACAACATTAGCAAGATCTGTTGAACTTCAAAAAATAGATTCCAGTTACAGACTATTATTTCAACCTGTAAAAGAATTATTTAATTATAGAAGCACCAAATTTAAAAAAGAATCAATAGTAATAAAAAGAGCTGAAAAAATTATTGATTCAAAATCTATCGATTTATCAAGTACGGAAATTAATTTCAAAATTTTAGATTTAAAAAATAGTAGTTTCACTTTCAAACTTACTAATAAGCAAGGAGATACATTAGCTTTTGGATATAATAATGGTGAAAAAAACTTTTTTGTAGATAGAAGAAAATCTGGTAAAACAGGGTTTTCAGAAAAGTTTAAAAATCGAGTTTCTTTGGCTAAAAGAACATCGCTAAATCCAGATTTACTTGGAACAATTATTCTTGATAAAACATCTATAGAACTGTTTTTTGATAATGGAGAAACAGTAATAACAGAAATATTTTTTCCGAACTCTCCATTCAGTGAACTTAGTATAGAATCTAAAGACCAAGAATTTATTCTTGGCAACATTGAAATTCACAAACTAAATATTAATAAAATTAAGTAGTTTTAAATAAAAATAGAATAGCTATAAAGAGCATAGCTTTTAAAATGTTACTTTTCATATAGGTATTCGTTAGTTTCAATGTGTAACGAATAATGCTCATTCAGCCATGGGAAATAAAGGTGTTAGCTTATCTTTATTCATGGGTAGCGCTTGGTCTTTTGTTAGATATAAAACAATTTATAGCCAAGGAGCTGGAAATGTAATGAACATTGAAGTAACCCTTAATAATGATGTTAACTTAGGCAACTATAATTTGTCTAGTAGTAGTTACATCTATTTGGAATCTAGCAAAAGAGAAAACTATACGTCGAGTAGATTTTACTACTTATTAATAACCAATAAACTAACTACATAAATATAATATTTTAAACTTTTAATAATGAAAACAATAAACATAAACTTCGTTTTAAAACAAATCCTTAAACCCTTATTTGTTTTAATATTATTTTTTAATCTGTCTAGTTGTGTAGATCAAACAGCTACCACCAAAACAGATGTAAATAGTGTAAAAGAGACCCATTTAAAAATTGAAAGTGCATTAGATTTAACAGGTAAAAAAATAGGATATTGTGGTCCTTCGTTAAATGCACCGTATTATCAAGCATTATTGCAAAGTATAGAAACAGCTGCAGAAAATAATGGGATGATTTTCTTCTCTGCGGATGGTCAAGATGACATTAACAAACAAATAGCAGCTGTAGAAGATTTAATTACAAAAGGTATTGATGCATTATTATTAAATCCAAAAGATCCAGATGCTTTAGTTGGTGTTACAAATATGGCTACAAAAGCAGGTATTCCAGTATTCATTATTGATAGTTCAATAAATCCATCGGCAAATTATGTTACAACGATTCAGTCTAATAATTTGGCAAACGGGGAATTAGCAGGCGCATGGCTTGTTCAAAAAATGGGAAATAGGAAAATGAATATTGCTTTATTAAGCGGTAATGCAGGAAACCCTGTGGGAAGAACTCGTAAACAAGGTTTATTACAAGGTATTACTGAAGAGCAATTAAGAACGCAAGGAAAAATTGATTTAAATATAAAAACACAAGCATATACAGAATGGTCGTATGCTGGTGGTTTAAAAGCGATGGAAGATATTTTAGTAGCACATCCAGATATTAATGTGGTAATTACAGAATCTGATGTATGTGTGTTAGGAGCAATTAAAGCGATTGCGCAAGCTGGCAAAACCGATGATATTTTAATTATTGCTGGTGCTGATGGACAAAAAGAAGCGATTAAATATATTATGGATACCGATTTTTACGGGTGTACAGCGATTAATAGCCCTGTTCAAATTGGTGAAAATGCTGTAGAATATGCAATACAATATCTGAATGGAAAAAGAGATTTTAAGAAAACTTCCTATACGGCTCCCTTATTAATTACAAAAGAAAATGCGGCTAAATATTACAACGCTAAAGCTATATTTTAATCTATAAAATTCATTGATATGAAAAATTCAGATAGTGAGTACAGATTAGAAATGACTGGAATTTCCAAAAATTTTGGGGTAATTTCGGTGCTTGAAAATGTGAATTTAAAAGTAAAGCCCGGTGAAATCCATGCTTTACTTGGTGAAAATGGAGCAGGGAAATCTACATTGGTAAAAATTCTTAGTGGAGTGCATCAAAAAGATGCTGGAAAAGTAATTTTAGATGGTGAAGAGATAAATCCTAAAAACACACACGATGCACAGGTATTGGGTATTAGCGTTGTATATCAAGAATTATCTTTAGTAAATGATTTATCTGTTGCAGAAAATATTTATCTACATAAACTAGGCGCTAGTAAATTTTGGATGAACTGGAAAGGAATGACTAAAGATGCACAAGAATTAATTGATTCTTTAGGTTTTGATATTGATGCATCGGCCATTGTTCGTGATTTAAGTATTGTTCAAAAACAAGTAGTGGAAATAGCAAAAGCACTTTCTGAAGAGACCAAAATATTAGTTTTAGATGAACCAACCACGGTTTTCGACCCAACGGATACTAAAAAGTTATTCGACAACCTTTTTAAACTTAGAGATAAAGGTATTTCTATTATTTATATCTCACATCATTTAGATGAAATTTTCAAAATAGCGGATTCAGTAACGGTACTTAGAGACGGCGTGGATACAGGAAGTATGGCTGTTTCAGACACAAATACAGATGGCGTAATTCGTTTGATGATTGGTAGAGAATTGAAAGATTTATATCCAACTCGTGATGTTCAAATAGGCGAAGTTCCCGTTTTAGAAGTTAAAGATTTAACGGCAAAAGATACTATAGTGCACGATATTTCTTTTTCTGTACGCCCTGGTGAAGTTTTAGGAATTGCTGGTCTCGGTGGAAGCGGAAGAACAGAAACGGCAAAACTTGTTTTTGGAGCACATAAAAAGAAATCGGGTACTTTGATTTTAGATGGTAAGGAAATAAAAACCATGACGCCAGTATGTGCTGTTGGCTACCAAATTGGTTTTGTTTCCGAAGACAGAAAAGAAGAAGGTGTGTTTTTACCACTTTCAATTAGACGAAATATAAGTGTTACCGATTTTGCAGGTATTTCAGGAAAACTAGGTTTTATTAATACGGATACTGAATATAAAAATGTTTTAGGTTTAATTGAAAAATTAAGTATAAAAACACTAAGCTCAGAAGTGGATGTTAAAAACCTAAGTGGTGGAAATCAACAAAAAGTAGCTTTAGCAAAATGGTTAAGCATCGATAGTAAAGTTATTTTTATTGACGAACCTACGCGAGGAGTTGATGTAGGTGCAAAAATTGAAATTTATAATCTTATAAACGAAGTCGCTAAAAAGGGTGTTGGAGTAGTGGTTATCTCTTCTGATATGCCAGAAATTATGGGGATTGCAGACCGTATTTTGGTCATGTATGAAGGTACATTCTATGGAGAATTAACTAAAGAAGAATTCTCTGAAGAAAACATTTTACGCTATTCTATTGGCAAATCGTTAAAACAAGTAGTCTAAAACTTTTAAAAGAAAAATAAAATCATGGCATTCACAATAAAACAACAACTAAGTAGCCCAGCAGGAGTGCTTAAGTTTCTCGTAAAGTACAATACAATATTTATTTTCATATTGTTACTCGTTTTTTCAGCATTAATTTCCGATGTGTTTTTCACGTCAGTAAATCTTTCAAATTTATTAAAACAAGTTTCTGGTATCGGTGTCATTAGTATTGGGATGCTACTTGTAATATTAACTGGAGGTATCGATTTGTCTGTAGGGTCTATGGTTGCCTTACTTGCGGTAACCTTTGCGATATTGGTGAATGTGGTGATTTTACCTTTGGCTATCGTATTAACCATTATTATAGGTTTTGCATTGGGTTCTGTGTCAGGTTATTTGGTGGCATATCAAAGAATGGCTCCTTTCGTAGCAACCTTAGCTTTAATGACCATTGCTAGAGGTTTAGGGTTTATCTATTCAAAAGGATCTCCAATTACTTTTAAAACACCAGGAGGCGAATTCATGTCTAACTTTGCAAATAATGCAACCATAGGTATTCCTAACATAGCTATCGTATTCTTTTTAATTGTGATTTTAGCAACGATATTGTTGCGTTACAATGTATTTGGAAGATTAATTATAGCTATTGGTAGTAACGAAGAAGCCTCTCGTTTATCGGGTATAAAAGTTAATAAATACAAGTTTTTAGTGTATGCAATTTCGGGTGCTTTGGCTGCAACAGCAGCAGTTATTGTAGCTTCTAGAACTAATTTAGGGTCGCCAAATATGGGAATGGCTTGGGAGCTAGATGCCATTGCTGCCGTGGTTATTGGTGGCGCAAGTTTAAACGGAGGTAAAGGAAGTGCTATAAATACATTAATGGGTGTGCTCATTTTAGGATTAATTGGTAACATATTAAACTTACTAAATGTACCCTCATATCCGCAACAAGTTGTAAAAGGTGCAATAATCATTTTTGCTGTTTTACTTCAAAGATTTGAAAGCAAATAAAATTAAATTCTTAAATGAAAAATTTAAAACTAAATAACGGGAACCTATTTGCTATTTCAGAAAGGATTTCTACTCCAAAATACAATAGGTCTATTATTAAAACAGGAATTGTTCATATTGGTATTGGTGGTTTTCATAGAGCGCATGAAGCGTTTTATACAGATCAATTATTACAAGATGAGACTGTAAAAGATTGGGGAATTTGTGGTGTTGCTTTATTAGAGTTTGATACCAAAATTTACAATACATTAAAGGAACAAGATGGTTTATACACTTTAATTGTTAAAGAATTAGATGGTACTTTAACCAAAAGGGTGATTGGTTCTATAGTAGAGATGCTATATGCACCTGAAAATCCGATGAGGGTGATTGAAAAAATGGCAAGGCCAGACGTTAAAATTATCAGTTTAACAATTACAGAAGGTGGTTATAATTATAATGAAGCAACAGGTGAATTTAATTTTGAAAACACTGCGATTCAACATGATTTAGAAAATCCACAAGCTCCAAAAACAATTTTTGGTTACTTAACGCAAGCTTTAAAAATGCGTAAAGAAAAAGGATTAAAAGGAATTACCATTCAATCTTGTGATAATATTCAAGGAAACGGGCACATGATTGAAAAAATGTTATTGAGTTATGTAAAAGTAGCTGAACCGACATTAGTTTCATGGATAAAAGAAAATGTGTCTTTTCCGAATGCAATGGTAGATAGAATTACGCCTGCAACAAGTCCTTCAGATATTTCAAGTTTAAAAGAAATATCTTGTATTGATGATGCTTGGCCAGTGGTATGCGAGCCTTTTAAACAATGGGTTATAGAAGATAATTTTATTGCAGGAAGACCCGCTTGGGAAACTGTAGGTGCTCAATTTGTTGATGATGTTGTTCCATTTGAAAAAATGAAATTAAGTTTATTAAATGCAGGACATTCTGTATTAGGTATTCTTGGTGCTTTATTAGGTTATGACACAATTGACGAAGCTATAAATAACCAAAATATTAGCACCTTTTTAAATAACTATATGGATGTGGAAGTAACTCCAACTTTAGGCGATTTAGAAGGTATTAATCTTGAGAATTACAAAAAGTCACTATTAGAAAGGTTTGGAAACATAAACATTAAAGATCAAATTGATCGAATTTGTTCTGAAACATCTGCAAAATTTCCAATCTTTATTTTACCTACCATTAATACACAATTAGAAAATAAAAGAGCTATAAAACTGGCCGCTTTTGTAACTGCAGCTTGGGCAATTTATAATTTAGGGTTAGATGAAAACGGAAAGTTCTTAAATATAAAAGATGCAATGATAGATGTGTTGCATAAAAAAGCAATGAAGGCAACGAATAAACCCCAATTATTTTTAGAAATTGAAACAGTGTTTGGTGGTCTAAAAGCATCCGAAGTTTTTGTAAAAGCGTATACAAATGCCTATCAAAATATCATCAAAAACGGTGTAGAAAAAGGCATAACAGATCTTAATAATACTATTTTAAATAAAATATAGATGAGCAGTATAACTTGTTTTGGAGAAGTTTTATGGGATGAATTCCCTGAGCATAAAAAAATTGGAGGAGCCCCTTTAAATGTTGCTGTCCGTTTAAAATCTCTTGGTAATGATGTTTCAATCATAAGTAGCATTGGAGAAGATATAAATGGGATAGAGATCTTTGAATTTATCAAAAAAAATGATATTAATGTTGATGGAATTCAGGTAGACGAAAAACTAAAAACAGGAACCGTAAAGGTGGTTTTGAATGCAAATGGATCGGCGTCTTATGACATTATGTTTCCAAGAGCTTGGGATAATATTCGGTTAACCGATACTTCTATAAGAATTGTAAAATCTTCAGATGCATTTGTCTTTGGTAGTTTAATAGCAAGAAATGAAACTTCTAAAGAAACCCTTTATGAGTTGCTTAAAACAGCAAAATATAAAATTTTTGATGTTAATTTAAGAGCTCCTTATTATACGAAAGAGGTTCTGGTAAATTTAATGAATCAAGCAGATTTTATAAAATTTAATGATGACGAAATTTTTGAAATAAGTGATATGTTTGACTCAAGGACACCTTCATTAGAACAAACAATTCTTTTTATAGCGGAACAAACAAATACTAAAACGATTTGCGTTACTAAAGGCGAGGATGGAGCTATTTTATTTGTTGAAGGTAAATTTTATTACAATAGCGGATACCCTATAAATGTTGCCGATACTGTTGGTGCAGGAGATTCTTTTTTAGCTTCTTTAATAAATAAGTTGTTAAATAAAGAAAATCCACAAATATCTATTAACTATGCTTCTGCTGTGGGGGCTATCGTTGCGAGTAAAGTAGGAGCGAACCCAATTATTTCTAACCAGGAAATATCGCAAATATTAAATTATGATTGATTTTGACTGAATAAATAAAATGATTGATTGTTTATTTAAGGTAATTTTCTAGTTCGAATGTTACTTATAATAACATGCTCTAAAAATAGTTTTAACAATTTTCAATATTAGATGGTAAACCATTCTTAGCATACTCTGGTTATAAATTTTAACAAATTCCATTTTAAATGGTTTTTCTAGGCTCAGTGCTCTTCGTTTCTTTTAGATAAGAACTACATTAAATGAAATAAGTTTGTTTATTGATTAATAAATACATATTTTTGGTAAACCAATTTGGTAAACCAATAGTAAGTATGTTATATCAAAACGAATTAACTAATAATCATCTAAATCTTTTTGGCTTTAAAAATGGTATTTATTTTAGTACGTTAGATGCAGATGTGCTGGCAAAACTAAAAAGATTATTATCCAATAATCTAAACTATATTACAATATAAAAAGTCTTTAAAAAAAATAACGCATCTAAAGTTATAAAACATAATATCAATATGAAAAAAATAATATACAGTTTCGTTTTATGTATGCTACTTATTGCTTGTAGTAATTCTTTGATAGTCAATTCAATTAAAGTTACTAATATCGATGAGCTTAATAAAGCAATTGATTCTTGTAAAGCTGGAGACCAGATTATTTTGGCAAATGGAATTTGGAAAGATGTACAAATTAAATTTAGAGGAAAAGGAACAATAGACAACCCTATAACGATTAAAGCAGAAACCACTGGTAAGGTAACTATTGAGGGTGAATCTTATTTAAAATTTGGAGGTGAATATTTAGTAGTTGAAGGTTTATATTTTAAGAACGGATTCTCACCATCCAATGCAGTCATAGATTTTAAGATAAGCAGTAAAGATAAACCAGATGAAATTTCAAATAATTGTAAAGTCACCAATTGTGTTATTGAAGATTTTAATAAACCAAAGCGAGATAAAAGCGATTTATGGGTTCAGTTTTGGGGCCGTCACAACACGTTAAGCAACTGCTATATTG
>Ga0209197_1000584_pt1 | contig 25411 bp, 19 predicted proteins | sample COGITO_mtgs_1105_4_FD_184802 | JGI IMG/M metagenome (GOLD analysis project Ga0209197, IMG submission 184802) | Pelagic marine microbial communities from North Sea - COGITO_mtgs_110512 (SPAdes) (version 2) | ecosystem: Environmental > Aquatic > Marine > Epipelagic ... | reverse complement strand
TGGCTTGCTGGATGAAGAATTCTTTATGTATTTTGAAGATGTGGATTACTGTCAGCGTGCTCAAAGAGCTGGTTGGAATATCATCCATAATCCTAATGCGCGGGTTGTCCATTTGCGTGGTGGTAGTTCACCCGTAAAGAGCCAAGCTGCTAAGAAGAAGCGCCTACCGCGGTACTTCTATGAGTCTCGGACTCGTTATTATAACAACTACTTTGGGCGATCTGGCCTGTTGGCTGCTAATCTGTTCTGGCATCTAGGCTGGCTGATAGCGAGGGTTCGCAAGCTTTTTAATAGTAACTATCAGTCTAATATCTGTGAGAGCCAGTGGCGTGATATCTGGACCAACTTCTCCAATCCTACTGCTGCCTACATACATCCGGATAATTATTAATGGACACTAAGTTGCCTGGCTTCTTCATCATTGGCGCCATGAAAAGCGCCACAAGCACACTGCATAACCAACTCGCAGCGCAGCCGGGCATTTTCATGTCCAGCCCTAAGGAGCCCAATTTCTTTAGTGACGATGCTATCTATGCTCAGGGACTTGATTGGTATCATGGGCTTTTTAGTGAGGCTGAAGAGGGTGATTTATGTGGCGAATCCAGCACCCATTACACTAAGTTACCCGATTACCCTCATACCATTGAACGGCTGAAAGAGGCGGTACAGAGTCCTCGTCTTATCTATGTGATGCGTGATCCTATTGATCGACTGATCTCACACTATATACATCAGTGGTCGGAGGGTATTATTTCCTGCGATATCAACCAGGCCATTGACCGTTATCCGGAGCTTATTAATTACAGCTGTTATGGTATGCAAATAAAGCCGTATCTGGAGACCTTTGGTAAAGACGCCGTGCTACCTGTTTTTTTTGACGCGCTTAAGTCAGCGCCGGATCAAACCTTAGTCAAAGTCGGCGAGTTTATTGGTTGTCCGGCACCTCTGTCCTGGGTTCATGATCTTGGGCCCGATAATGTCTCACAGCGGCGTGTTAGGAAATTCCTAGGTTATAAGCTTTTAATAGAATCCCCCGTTATGCAGGCACTTCGTCGACGGCTGATTCCTCAGAGGCTACGAGATAGCATCAAGGGCAAGTTACAGATGCAGGCCCGCCCCAAAATCCATGAGGCACAACTTGAACGTATCAGCTCAATTTTTGATCGAGATTTACACACCTTAAGCCCCTGGTTGGGGTTTGAAATAACCTGCGCTAATTTCAGGCAGGTATCTCTGACTAGTTCTGAAATAAAGGATTAGGTCCCAAATATAGGCTATCTTTACTAGGTGCCCTTTAAAGTGTGAACCACTTATCTATTTGAGGTAAAAGAGGGTCTCATTTTATATTTGAGATTCACTTTTTTAAATCCATTAAGTAGAGTTGAGTTGACAGATTAGATAGAGAATATATGGACGATTCTTACGTAATTATTTCGCCGTGCCGCAATGAAGCGGAGTTTATGCGCAGCACCTTGAATTCCGTGGTAAACCAGTCAGTAAAACCCAGTAAATGGATTATTGTGGATGACGGTTCGACAGACGACACCCCGCAAATTCTTCAGCAGTACGCCAATCAATACAGCTTTATTGAGATTGTTACCCGTAACGATCGTGGGCATCGAAGTGTAGGCCCTGGGGTTGTTGAGGCTTTCAATGTTGGTCTGAACGCGATTTCTCTGGATGAATACCAGTTTATTTGTAAGCTGGATCTGGATGTCGACTTACCCAAGCGGTATTTCGAAATATTGATCTCGAGGATGGATGAATCACCACGCATTGGGACCTGCAGCGGTAAGCCTTATAACAGGCGCGCTGGCAATTTAGTGAGTGAGAAGCGCGGCGACGAGATGTCGGTGGGTATGACGAAGTTCTATCGGATAAGCTGTTTTAAACATATTGGTGGCTTTGTGTCTGAGGTTATGTGGGATGCCATAGATTGCCATCGTTGCCGACAGCTGGGGTGGATTGCCTGTAGCTGGGACGAGCCTGAATTGCAGTTCGTGCACCTGAGGGTCATGGGTTCTAGTCAGGCGGGCATTTATACGGGCAAGGCTCGGCATGGTTATGGGCAGTATTTTATGGGTACGGGGCTGGCGTATATGACGGCCACTTCCTTTTATAGGATGCTCCACCCGCCATATATTTTGGGTGGATTAGCGATGTTATGGGGTTATTGGAAAAGCATGGTTGCTGGAGCCCCGCGATATAAAGATGAGAATCTACGTGGGTTTATACGCGACTATCAATGGAAATGTTTGATTCTGGGTAAGCAGCAGGCGACTCGGTTTCTCGACGATGAACAGAAGACAGTATGGAATAAGGGAATGGTTGAGCTTAAGGATTAATAGCTCGAATATATAGCAAAAAGGAATTTTGTATGGATTTTATAAGCTTTGTAGATAACTACTACCAGCAATACATTAAGGCAATCAATAGCTTCGATAAGGCCAGTCTTGAGCCAGTGTTGGAGACCTTTCTCAAGGTCGCCAAAAACAACGGTATCCTATGGACTGCGGGCAATGGTGGCAGTGCAGCCATCTGCGATCACACTGTCTGTGATGTCACCAAAGGCACTCATAAAGATGGCCAGCCCACCATTAAATCAATTTCTCTATCCTCTAACACCGCCATGCTCACTGCTCTGGGCAACGATATCTCTTACGATGTGGTGTTCAGCGAGCAGCTTAAATATTACCTTGGTAAGAACGATGCTTTGCTGCTGGTGAGTTCCAGTGGCAATTCCCCCAATGTGGTTAAAGCCTGCGAATACGCTAATAAAATGGGTGTGCCCACCATTGCCTTTGTTGGCTTTAAGGGAGGCAAGCTTAAAGATATTGCTAAGCACTGTGTGTGGATTCCGGTTGAAAACTACGGTATGGCTGAGGATGCCCATCAGAGCCTTATGCATGTGACGACCCAGTACATTATGGCCCATGTCCGTGAGCAGGTTGCTGAGGCTGAGGCAGTCAGCTAATGGTCGCTAACCAACAGATTGCTGTGGTTGTTATTGGTCGTAATGAGGGTGAGCGACTGAAACGCTGTATCGCCTCCTTGCAGAAGAGTTCTGGCCAGCCGGTTGGGCCAATGGTGTATGTGGACTCCGGTTCTAGTGACGGCAGTGTTGAGCATGCACAATCAGTTGGTGTCGATGTTGTCGACCTGGATATCAGCATTCCTTTCACGATGGCCCGCGCCCGAAATGCGGGCCTTCAGTATCTACAGGGCCATTACCCAGAGTCTCAATATGTGCAATTCGTTGATGGCGACTGTGAGGTGGCCCTTAGTTGGATCGCCGATGCCTATGCTTTTTTAGAGCAGCATCCAGACTCTGTCGCTGTTTGTGGCAATCGTGCTGAACGTTATCCGACGGCTAGTGTTTATAACCATCTTATTGATTTGGAATGGCAGGGCATAGCGGGCGAGGTTGACGCCTGTGGTGGAGATGCCATGTATCGTGTTAATCGGCTGGTAGCAGTGGGTGGCTTTAATGAATCCATGATTGCCGGCGAAGAGGCGGAGTTATGTTTGCGGCTGCGTAGGGAGGGGGGATCTATTGTGCGTTTAGATCGCCCCATGACATTGCACGATGCCAATATGCATCGGCTGTCTCAATGGTGGCTTCGCTCGGTTAGGTGTGGCCATGCCTATGCTCAGGGATTTGATCTTCATTCCCGTGATAAAGCACGTTATAAGAAACGGCAGCTGCTCAGTAGTCTGGCCTATGGTGTGGCATGTCCGGCTCTATTTGTATTGATGGTCGTCATGCTAATGACAATGAGCCTACCTACAATATCCGTTGTTTTTATCTACACGGCCATGCTGTTTTTACTGTCTTTGTATATTCGTATGATTCAAAAAACGGTGAAGTCGCGACGATCGCTGGGTAACACCCCGTCGGAAATATCTCTGTATGCTTGGTTTATCGCACTGGGAAAATTTCCTGAGGCCCAGGGTGTTTGTAAATATTACCTTAATAAATTATTGGGCAAGACCAGCAAAATTATTGAGTACCGAAATAGTTAAAAGCCGCTAAAGGAATAGCATGATTCATTATATAACCAGTACTGGGGTCGGAAATGCCTGGGTTGGCAACGAGTTAATGGCGTTGGCAAAGAAAAATATTCCCTTTGTGCTGCATTCTCTGCATAGGCCTAAGTCGACCTTTTTTAAGTCCGATGAGGTGGCGGCGATTAATGCAGACACCAATGTTATTTATCCCCAGTCTGGCTGGGCAGTTTTTCGTGCTGTCTGTTCTGGCCCCTTTCTGTTTGGGGGTTCTTTTTGGATTGCCCTGTTAAATAGCTTTTTTGGGCGCAAAGAATCCTTTGTCGTGCGCCTTAAATCCATCTTACATTTTGCTGTTGCCTGTCACTGGGCAAAGTCGCTTATAGGCTCCGACGTCTCCCATATTCATTCTCAGTGGATAAACTCCTGTGGCACCGTGGGTATGTATGGTGCCTGGTTGCTAAACAAACCCTTTAGCTTTACCGGCCATGCGGCGGACCTTTTTCGTGAACGTTGCGCACTTAAAGACAAGATTGCTCGAGCCAAGTTTATTGTCTGTATCTCGAGTTTTCATCGGGATTTCTACCTCTCCGAGGGCGCTGAGCTCAGTCAGCTGGTTATTGTTTATTGCGGCATTGATACCCGTCTATTCAAGCCTGTTGTCAGACCAGCTGCTGAAGCCGATGAGCCTATCCGAATTATTTCCTCGGCGCGTCTCGTGGAGAAAAAAGGCCTCTGCTATCTAATTGATGCCTGCGCGCTTCTAAATGATCAAAATATGGATTTTAGCTGCACGATTGGCGGAGATGGGCCTCTTTTAGATGAACTACAGCGCCAAGTAAACCATGCAGGATTGGCTGAAAAGGTCTTTTTTACCGGCCAACCTCTGTTGCAGGAGAATATTCCCGCGTTTATGGAGACGGGTGATATTTACTGTTTGCCCTGCGTTTGGGCCAGTGATGGGGATGTAGATGGGTTACCTCAGATGTTAATGGAGGCGATGGCCTGCGGTATTCCCGTTATCTCCACGGATTTAGTGGGCATGCCCGATCTTATTAAATCCGGTCACAGCGGGCTATTAGTTGAGCCTGAGAATGCCGAGGCATTGGCCGAGGCAATCGGCCATCTCGCAGAGGATAAAACCCTACGTAAAGCGTTGGCGATAGAGGGAAGGCAAAAAGTGATTCGGACCTTTGATATCTCAGTCTGTCTCGAGCCATTACTGAATAAATTTAAACAGGTTATTAGGCCGGCCATTGAGCAGGCCAGAAAAGAAAAAACCAACGAGACAAGCAACCAAGGACAGGTGCAATGATTATTTCGCAAACCCCCTACAGGGTGAGTTTTGCCGGCGGTGGTACAGATTTACCCTCTTTCTATGAAAAGGAAATGGGTGCCGTTTTATCCGTGGGCCTGAACCAGCATATGTATGTGACGGTGAGCCCCCGCTTTAAGGCGTCTACACGAATTGCCTATACTAAAACTGAAATCGCCGATTCTATTGATGATATTCAACACACCATCGCTCGTGAAGCTTTACGTATCACGGGACTCGGCAAACATCTGGAAATAACCACTATTGGCGATGTGCCCTCTGGCACAGGGTTGGGCTCTAGCAGCAGTTTGGCAACCGGCCTGCTCAACGCTCTGTATGCCTACAAAGGTGAGATCACCAGTCCCCAGCAGTTGGCCGAGCAGGCCTGTCAGATTGAGGTAGATATTCTCGGTAAACCCATTGGCAAACAGGATCAATATGCAGCTGCATACGGCTCGCTTAACTTTATTGCCTTTAATCCCGATGGCAGCGTGGATGTTGAGCCTGTTCCCTATAGGCCAGAGACTATTAAGGAACTGGAATCCAGAACCTTACTGATGTACACCGCACAGCAGCGCAGTGCTGACGATATTTTGATTAAGCAAAGTGCGGGGACTACCCAGGTAGACACCTTTAATATTCTTCGGCAGATGCGAGATTTGGCGGTCGAGATGAAAGGCGTGATTTCTGGCAGTGGCAGTATTGATGAATTCGCCCGGCTGTTAAACGAAGGCTGGCTGCTTAAAAAGTCTTTGGGTTTTGGTATTTCCAACAGTGCAATTGATGACTGGTATGAGGCTGCAATGAAAGCGGGGGCTCAGGGCGGAAAATTACTGGGTGCCGGCGGCGGCGGCTTTCTGATGTTGGTGGCGCCGCCGGAGAAGCATCAGGCGATTCGTGATGCTCTGGGAAATCCTCGAGAAATCCCTTTTGAAATTGATCGCCGTGGGAGCCGAATAATTTTTATTAGCGACAGATACAAATAACTTTTAAATGATTTAAAAGCGATACGTTCAAGGAGAATGAACAGGTGAATATTCTATTAACAGGTGGTGCGGGCTATGTTGGCAGCGCTTGCCTAAGACTTCTTAAACAATCTGGCCATACTGTGGTGGCTTTCGATAATCTCATTGAGGGCCATCCCCTTGCAGTCGATGGCGCCAAATTAGTGGTTGGCGATATTCGCGATACTGCATTTCTCGAGCAGACGATGCGTGACAACCAGATTGAGGCTGTGATGCATTTTGCGGCGGCAACGGATGTTGGCGAATCGGTGAGAAACCCAAGCTACCATTATGACAACAATATTGGTGGGACTCTGTCGTTGCTCAACGCTATGGCAGCAGCCAGGGTTAAAAAGATCTTGTTTTCCAGCACCTGTGCCACCTATGGCATGAACCCCAAAAGTCCAATGGCAGAGGATGCTGATCAAGATCCTTGCAGCCCCTATGCCCGCACCAAGCTAACGGTGGAATGGATGATTAAAGATTTTTCTCATATCCATGACTTTGGCTACACATTGCTGCGTTACTTTAATGCCGCTGGGGCCTCAAAAGACGGTAATTTTGGGGAATATCATCATCCAGAGAACCATCTTATTCCTCTAGTGCTTGAAAATATCCGCTGTGGTGAATCTGAACTCAAGGTCTTTGGTGATGACTACCCAACAGCTGACGGCACCTGCATTCGAGACTATGTGCATATCGAAGATCTGGCTAGCGCGCACCTTTTGGCCATGGAGGCCATTGGTGAAGGTACTGCCGAGGTGTTTAATATAGGGACAGGTGATGGCCAATCGGTAATGGATATTATTAAGGCCTGTGAAGAGGTCTCTGGGCATAAGGCAAATTATAAAGTCGTGGATCGCCGGCCTGGTGATCCACCGGAGTTGGTTGCCAATTCAACCAAGTTACGCACCCAACTAGGTTGGCAGCCCAAGTACACAACCATTGCAGATATTGTTCGCACCGCCTGGACCTGGCACAAGTTAAAGCCACTTGGTTATGGTGAGAAAAATGCCGACCAAGAAAAGGCCGACATTAAAAAAAGGGCGACTATTGATTCAACGCCAGCTTGCCAAGAGACTAGCCAATGAAAGTACTCGTCACTGGTGGTGCAGGTTTTATTGGTTCCCACACGGTCGATCGATTAATCGCTGATGGCCATCAGGTGAGAATTCTCGACTGTCTTAAAAAGCCAGTGCATCTTAAAGGTATGCCGCCCTGGATAAACCCCGAAGCGGAATTCATTCTGGGTGATGTGCAGATAAAGGCTGACTTAGTAAAAGCGCTGGAGGGCGTCGATGCGGTTTATCACTTGGCAGCCTATCAGGATTATCTGCCGGACCTGTCGACATTCTTTCACACCAATGCGGTGAGCACTGCAATGATTTATGAAATCATTGTTGAGAAAAATCTGGATATCAAAAAAGTGATTGTTGCTAGCAGTCAATTTGTTCAGGGTGAGGGACAGTATCACTGCCCAACCTGTAACACTGCTACTTCTCCATTAATGCGTGTGGAATCAGACCTGATTAATAGAGACTGGGAACACCGCTGCAAAACCTGTGATACGCCTATTGATTGGACCTGGACAACGGAAGAGCATGTGGCACCGCCCAATGCTTATGCGCTGTCTAAGCATTCTCAGGAGCAGCAGGCTATAACGTTTGGTGAGCGCTATGGCATTCCCTCAGTGGCATTGCGGTATTCCATTGTCCAGGGTGCACGACAGTCTTTTTATAATGCCTACAGCGGTGCCTGTCGAATCTTCTGCCTTAATTATTATTTCGCTAAAGCGCCAACCCTCTATGAGGATGGCAATCAGAGTCGCGATTTCGTCAATATTCATGATGTGGTTGATGCGAATCTGTTGGCTCTAAATAACTCGGCAATGGACGGTCAGGTATTTAATGTGGGTGGCGGGCTGCCCTATACCATCAGTGAATTTGCTGAAATCGTGCGCAGTGAAGTGCAGCAACACCATCAGCAGCCATTGCCTAAAGCGACTGTTCCGGCAGCCTATCGTTTTGGCGATACGCGCAATGCCTGTTCAAATATCGAAAAATTAAAAGCCTTGGGCTGGTCTCCAAAGCGAACACCACAGGATTCTGTGAAAGAATATGTTGACTGGCTTTATGCCCAAGACAATGTCGAGGATATTCTTAACTATGCCGAGAAAACCATGAAACAACTCAATGTGGTTCGGCAGACAGGCTAATTACCACTAGACGAAGGATTGTCAAAATGAACTGGTACTTTATGCGACATGGTCAGATTAACTCGAACCTCAATCATGTGTATTCGGGGCGCAGTGACGAACCGCTAAACAGCACAGGACTGACCCAGGCCAACAGAGCGGCAGAGGTCATTAAGACTGCCAATATAGACAGTATTATCTGCAGTCCATTGGTGCGGACAAGCCAGACCGCTAATATTGTTGCTATTGAAAACCAGCTTAGTTACCACACAGACCAGGCATTTATTGAAATGGCGTTTGGTCCCTGGGAGGGTAAGAGTGAATCCTGGGTTGCCGAGCACTATCCCTTTGAATGGGCCCTGTGGAATAGCGCCCCCCATAAGTTACAGCTGCCTCGTCGTGAGACTCTACTCGAGCTACAGAGCCGAGTGATCAAGCGTATGAATAAGATTGCTGCGACCAAAAAGACAATCGAGAATATATTGGTGATATCTCATGTAGCGGTTATTAGAGCGGCGGTATTACATTCCGAGAATAGGCCACTGTCTGACTATAAGTCAGTCCAGATTGATAACTGCCAGTTGGTGCCTGTTACGTTAAGAGAAGTTCCCTTTTGGGATCACTGTTTATGACAGCCTCTGCATCGAGAGCTCTAAAAGCCGTATTACTGGTGGCAGGGCTTGGGACTAGGTTGCGGCCTTTAACCGACAAAACGCCAAAATGCTTGTTGCCCATTAATGGCAAGCCTCTGCTGGGAATCTGGTTGGATAAGCTGCTGCAAGCGGGCGTAACTGAGGTGCTAGTCAATACCCATTGGTTGGCCGAGCAGGTTAATGCCTACATAGAGAAAAATACGCCAGAGGGTTTGCAGATCACTCTGTTCCATGAACCTGAGCTGTTGGGGAGTGCAGGCACTATTGCGGCTAACCGCGCTTTCTTTGGTGAAGACCCCTTTTTTATAATTTATGGGGATAACCTCAGTGATGTTGATCTTGGCGATTTCTCAAAAGCTCACCAGATTTTTCGACCCGTTATGACGCTGGGTACCTTCGAAGCGGAGTTTCCACAGAACTGTGGTATTGCCGAAATTGATTCTAAGGGGATAGTTAAACGCTTTATTGAGAAGCCGAAAGATCCTCGGTCTAACTGTGCGGCTGCAGGTATTTATCTGGCTGAGCCCTCTATATTTGATTATTTTCCCGCGGACCATAGTGGCGAACAGTTGGACCTAGGTTTCGATATTATTCCAAGACTGGTGGGTAATATGCGCCACTATCCCATCAATCTGCTTATTGATATTGGTACGCCCGCAAATTACCAAAAAGCACAGCATCAGATGCTTGCCTTAGATAGGGCGACCGCTTGAATTATTTAGATGAACCGCGCCGAGAGGTCGCTGCTGTTTTGGGCCTGCCCTTTGATTGCCTATCAATGGGCGAGGCTGTTACTAAGATCGAAGAGTCTATCACCACTAGAAACCGCTGTTTTTTATCGACGCCCAATCTTAATTTTGCGGTGCAGGCGCGCAAAGACCCAGCGTTTTATAACTCGGTACTCAATAGCGACATGGTAGTCGCCGACGGCATGCCTATTGTCTGGGTCGCTAGATTATTGGGGATTCCATTAAAACAGAGAGTTGCTGGTTCGTCGCTATTTGAGGCTCTGGCCAATCCTGCCGCTGAAAATCTGCCGCGTAAAACGCCTTTACGTATTTTCTTTTTTGGCGGAGAGGGCAATGCGGCAGAACAGGCGGCGGCCAACATTCAGGGTTTTTCAACAGGAATGAAGGCCTGCGGGTTTCTCAATCCGGGCATGGGTTCTATCGAATCTATGAGTAGTGCAGAGATAACCCAGCAGATTAACGATTCTCAAGCTGACTTTTTATTGGTGGCCCTAGGGGCTAAAAAAGGTCAGCAGTGGATTATGCACAACAGAGATAAACTCAATGTGCCGGTGATCAGTCATCTGGGTGCGGTGATTAACTTTGTGGCGGGGAATATTGATCGTGCACCTGATAGGTGGCAAAAGATGGGACTTGAATGGCTGTGGCGGATTGTTCAGGAGCCAGGCCTATTTAAACGCTATTTTTATGATGGTGGGTATTTTCTCTATCTGCTGCTGAGCAAGGTGCTACCCCTAGCTATTTATCAGCGGGTGCTCAAGAAAATGCCGGGCGTAGGGCCCTCACTTCAGATAACCAGTGATCTTATCGACAACTGCCTTGACCTTGGATTACAGGGTTCAGCTATCAGCCAAAACAACCGTTTGTTAAAAACCAGCTGTCAAAGGGCATTAGATGAACCATGTACTATACTCAAGCATGTGCGCATAAATTGCGCCCAACTAGATTATTTTGATAGTGCTGCACTAGGGACTTTATTGCTATTTAAGGCGAGCCTTTTAGGGAAGGGGCAGACCCTACGTTTTTATAATGTTGATACCCGTATCGAACGGCTGATGAGTCTTCATATGGTGCGTGATTATTTACTGAACTAGGATGTTGGAGAATGGACTTTAAGGATGAAGACGCGGCGCCGATGGCTTATAGCTTTCGGAGTCTGGCGACTAATAGGGGATTTTTGTTAGCCTTGCTCACTCTGGGTATCAGCCTGTGGCTGTATTGGGACGGCTTAGCAGAAGCAGTGTTGCGCTGGGAATTACAGCAGGAGTATAGCCATGGGTATCTTATTCCTTTGGTGTCGCTATTTATTCTCTGGGAAAAACGCTTTGAAATAATTGCCGATTACCGCGGGTTTTCCTGGTGGGGTCTGCCCATTATCGTTGTTGCGCTGTTGGTGTTGTTAGTCGGGGAAATTAGCGCCCTCTATATGCTTATCCACTACTCGTTTATCTTGCTGTTGTTTGGGCTGTCATTGGCTTTGCTGGGCTCGGCGACACGTCACACCTGGGTACCTATTCTGCTACTGGGGTTTGCAGTTCCTCTACCCTATTTTATCGAAGTTATTCTCACTGCCAAGCTACAGTTAATCTCGTCACAGTTAGGTGTCGAGATTATTCGTCTCTGTCGTATTCCGGTATTTTTGAGCGGTAACATTATTGATTTAGGCAATTATAAGTTACAGGTTGTTGAGGCCTGTAGTGGTTTACGTTATCTGTTCCCCTTGATGAGCTTGGGCTTTATTGGTGCCTATCTCTATCAGGCTTCAGCTTGGAAGCGAGTAGTGCTATTTGTTTCCACGGTGCCCATCACCATTATTATGAACAGCTTCCGTATTGCGGTTACGGGCATCCTGGTGGATAACTATGGTACGGAAATGGCCGAGGGCTTTCTCCATGACTTTGAAGGCTGGTTGATATTTATGGCCTGCGGGCTTTTGTTGGTTTGTGAAATTTTGCTGATGGAATCCCTGACTAGCAAACGCAGGATTCTTGAGGCCTTTGCGGTTCCGGTACAGATAACGGCTCAGGAGCTGGCCGACCTTAAGCCGATCAATCTAAAAGTTTCTACGCCTCTCTTGATTACCATTCCTCTTCTGCTAATTACCCTTGTTGGTCTCAGCAGCATTAAAGGTCGTGAGGAAAGCGTTATATTGAATAATACCGCGTTAATTGGTTATCCCACACAGCTGGGGGAATGGTCAGGTGTCCATGACAGCATTGATGATCTAGTGGCCGAAAAACTCGGCTTTACCGATTACGTGATGCTCAACTATCAAAACACTGAGCATCAGCCGATTAATTTTTATGTGGCCTATTACGCCTCGCAGCGCAAGGGTATGTCACCCCATTCACCTAAGGTCTGTATTCCTGGTGGTGGTTGGGAAATCGCCGATTTTAGGCGTACCACCGTTGATCAAATGCCGGTTAATCGAGCGCTTATTCGCAAGGGTACCCAGGATCAGATTGTGTACTACTGGTTTGAAGAGCGCGGGGTTCCAGTGGCCAATGAATATTTAAAAAAGTGGAAGCTGTTTAAAGATGCGCTTTTTCTAAATCGAACCGATGGCTCTCTGGTGAGAGTTACCACTCCGGTCTTGAGTAATGAAACGATGGCTGAGGCAGATAAAAGAGCCCAGACATTTATTCGCATCAGCCGGAATCAATTATCGCAACTTTTACCAAGTCAGAGCTTGGAGGGAACAAAATGAGCGACACTACTATGAAGACAGTCTGTAAAGCCTTAACTATCAGCCTATTTGTATTTGCCGTATCGGCATGCAGTGGATCAAAAGAGGAGGCGGCCAATAAATATTTAAATAATGGTATTGAATTATTTAAAGCCGAAAAGTTATCTAAGGCGAGTGTGGAATTACGCAATGCGCTGCAGATAGACCCGAAGCTGGCCAGTGCCTACTATTATTTAGCACTGATCTCTGAGGAGGACCAGAACTGGAAGGCCCTATTCAAAAACCTCACCAAAGTAGAACAACTCGATAAAACCCATGTGGATGCCAGGGTAAAGTTGGGTTATTTGATGCTGTTGGCCAAACAGTTTGATTCGGCCATTGAGCGGGCTGATGGGGTGCTTGCACTTGACCAGGATAACGCTGATGCCTTTATTATTAAGGCCTCGGCCTTTTTGGGTAAAGAACTCTATGACGTGGCCATGGAATATGTGGGTAAGGCGTTGGAGTTTGAGGGCGATGCAGTTGAGATAGCCTCGGTTCAGGCGTCTATTTTGCACAAGCAGGGCAAGTCGCAGGAGGGTCTGGCTATCTTGACTCAGATGATTGATCAGGAGGAAAAAGACTTACATCTAATATTATTGCGCACCGAAATAAATGAGGATCTCAATGATTTTTCGGCGGTAGAAGCAGATTATCGCGTCATGATCAAAAACTATCCGAATGAGCGTGCCTTCTATCTTAAGCTGGTAAGCCTGCTTCGTGATAGCGGCAGGGTTGCAGAGGCCCAGGCAGACTTAGAAAGCTATTTACGTCGCTTCCCTGATGACACCGAGGTGCGCCTGATCATGGTTCAGCTGGTCTCAAGCAATGATGCGGCGCGGGGCGATAAGTTGCTCGATACCTATATTAGTGCCGAACCTAAGAATACGCAGTTGCGCTTTTATCGTATTAATCGTCATATGGCTAAAAATGATCGGGTTAAGGCACTGGTTGAGCTTGATTATATTGCCGAGGGTGATTTTGATGATCAGCAAACCTTCCGGGCGACTGCCATTAAAGCGGGCCTAAAGCTGTCGGAGGGAGAGGAAGACTTAGCGCTGCAGCTGGTAAATACGGTGCTGGAAAAGGACAACCATTTTGAGCAGGCTCTATTGGTTCGTGCGGGTTACTACATTGTTCGTGAAGATATTGAGGCTGCGGTTAATGATCTCAGAGTGGTGCTAAGGAATAACCCAGAATCAGAGCGGGCGCTGGTAATGTTGGCCAATGCCTATGTTACCTCGGGGTCTAATCAGCTAGCTGATGATACCTTTAGAAAGGTGTTAGATATTAATCCTGGTAATGTTCAGGCAGCGGTCCCGGTGATTAAAAGCCTCCTTCAAAAAGAAGACTCGGATCGCTCGGAACGGGTTATTGAAAATGCACTAGTCCATTCACCTGACAATGCCATTTTACTGTCGATACTGGCCCAGATTAAGTTGTCGAATCAAGATATTGAAGGCTCTCAGCAGGTTATATCGCGAATTCAAGCAACAGGGCGTAATCCTGCGTTTGGACATTATTTATCTGGCCGAGCACTGCAGTCTCAGGGTAAGTATCAAGAGGCTATTGAGGATTACAAACAGGCTCTGGCAATTAACGCTGACCTGAATCGTGCTCTAGAAAGCCTCGCTTCGTCCTATCGTCGCCTCGACAAACAGCCAGAGCTACTTGCCTACCTCAAGGATTTCAGTGCCAAAAATGTGGACAATGTTGCCGCTTATTCTGTAATGGCGGCAGTCTATCGCCAGCGTAAAGACTATCAGTCGGCCATTAGCGCGCTTCAGTCTGGATTGCAGCGAAATCCTGAATGGGTGCAAGGCTACAGTGCTCTGGCGGGTAATTATCTGACCATGGGTAACACTGAGTTAGCCATAGATGCCTATCAGCAAGGGTTGCTGCTGGTGCCTGACAGTAGTTTATTGAAAATGTTATTGGCGTCGGCCTATGAAAAAACTGGGGCCTTTGGTAAGGCAATGTTGCTCTATGAAGACGTGTTGGCGATAAACCCCGATCATGATGCTGTTATTAATAACCTTGCTAGTCTGCTGACGGATCAGTTTGCTTCCCCCGCTAATATAAAGCGAGCAGTGGCATTAACCGAGCGCTTTGCGGACTCTGAGCACCCGTACTTTGTAGATACCTATGCCTGGGCGCTGGTTAAATCTGGTTTGCCTGAAGCGGCCGAGCCATTATTTGCGAAGGTGACAGCAATTGCACCCTCTGTGGCTGTCTTCCATTATCACCGCGGCGTTGGTCTAAAACAGCAGGGCAAAGAGCAGGAGTCCAAGCAGGCTCTGATTCTGGCTCAGCAAACACTGTCTGGCGAGGATCGGTTAAAAGACCTTATTGCACAGGAATTAACCAGCTTTTAAGGGGTTATTCCTGTCTATGAGCGAAAGGATTTAGGGGAGTTTCGGACTCTTACCGTTACTCCCACAGGTCAGCCTAGGCACACTCTCCAGAGAATCAGTTAAAGATGCAAAACCCCGAATTCTATGCGTTAATACATTGGCAGAAGCCAGTCTATTGTTTGTTGTCGAATAACAAGGCAAACTAGTATTTCATCGGGCAGGGATAGCTTGCATGAATCTCCCATACGGAAGTGAACACAAGGAATGAAACATGCACGTTCTCATCGTAGATGATCATGCTTTCGTTTGTGTTGGTCTAAAAGCGACACTAAGCGAAGAGTTTAAAAACATTGAAGTGACCACCACTGACCATGGTGATACTGCGTTAACTATCCTCGCCAAAAATACCATTGATCTGGCGATCGTCGATCTATTTATGCCCGGTGGTGCAGGGGGCTTTAACTTTATTGAGATGCTCTGCGAAAGCTACCCGAAGCTTCCCCTAATTGTACTTTCTGCCTCAGAGAATCCCGCACATATTCGTAAATGTCTCGACTTTGGCGTAGCTGGATTTGTGACTAAATCAGCCCCTAAAGATGCCCTGTTTGATGCTATCGCCAAGGCGATGGTCGGAGAGCGGTATGTTCCTGCGTCACTCATCGACTCAATGCCAGAGGTGGCTAGGGTTATAGATGAGGTGGATTCTGGTGCCGATCTGGAAATTATCGCTGGATTGGTTACTCAGAGGCAGATGGATATTTTGCTGCGTATTACCCAGGGTCGATCCAACAAACAAATCGCCCGTGAACTCGACCTTTCTGAGAATACCGTGAAGGTTCATGTGAGTGCTATGTTGAGAGCGCTGGGCCTAAGTAATCGTACTCAGGCGGGTATTTTAGGCCAAAAGTTGGGGTTATCTGAAACCTCAGTATCCCTTAAATAATATTTACTAAAGCCATTTACCAATAGTAGTTAGAGGCAAAACATGTCAATAAAAATTATAAAAAAACACAGTGTAAATCTACTCTTCCCCGTTGCCTTATTAATGCCGGTCTTGACGGCGGCACAGGCTATGGTTACTGAAGACGATCTTCTGGGCGATATTCAAATGGTTCACAGTGTTACCCATATGGACCAAACATTACCAGAAACCCCTGCCTCGGTGACTATTATTGATCGACGTATGATCGATGCATCACCGGCCCTCGATGTGGTTGATTTATTAAGGCTGGTCCCCGGATTACAGACCTACTTTGTCAATGCCAACCGTCCTGGTGTTACCTACCATACGCTGGGGACTCCCTATCCGCGCCGACTCGAGGTGAAAGTCGATGGTCGCTCAGTTTACGAAGCACTTTTTTCTTCAGTGGAATGGAATACTTTAGGGGTAGACCTAGACGATATTGAATATATTGAAGTGGTGCGCGGCGCCAATGCCCCGGCTGACGGCAGTAACGCGTTCCTTGCTTCAATTAATATTATTACCCGTTCACCGCTGCTAGATAAGGGTTGGAATCTTCGGAGTTATGCGGGTGGTAATCACATTCGTAATGGTTCGTTGAGTTACGCAGGATCGGTGGGCGAAGTAAATCATCGCACCAGCCTTAGCGTTCGAAGTAATGATGGGTTTGATGATTTTGGCGATACCGTACTTGACGATGGGGCAGAGACCGTTACTTTTGGCTTTAAAGGCCTGTGGACACCTAGCGCCAGTGATAGTCTGGAGTTCAAACTGGGGATGAGCAACAGCAATATTGGTGTCGGTACCTTCGTGTCGTCTAGCCCCGGCATAGGCACGGATCCCCGCAAGATAGATGTGCAATATCAGCACATGCAATGGAATCATTTAACGGACGAAGGTAACAAATACGAATTTATTGCTTACCACAATGTTTTAAAAATGACCGATATTACCCAGCCGGTTAGTCTATATGGGGCGCTATCAGTCTTTCCCGATGGTCATCCGGTAAAAACGGCACTTCTTCAATTACCAGATAAGGTAATTATTAATGCCGAGAGTTATGGTCGTTCTGCGAGAGTACATACAGAATTTCGAGCAATATTTAATCAATGGGATGATTTTCGTGGGGTAACTGGCATTGCTCTCAGAAACGATCGCGTTTCCAGTGATACTTTATTTGATGGGTTGGGTAATGTTGCTGAAAAGACCTATCGCGCCTATTCAAATGTTGAGTGGAATACCAGCAATCGCATCGTACTTAATGGCGGTGTTGTCGCGGAAAATGATGATACGGGCACCTTCGTTTCCTATCGTGTCGCGAGTAACTTTCGGCTGGCCGAAAATCAAGCCTTACGATTGGCATTCAATCGTGGCTATCGTGCGCCAACGCTCCTTGAAAGTAATCAGGTCAGCAATGTTCGCTACGACGAAAACTTGATACTCGACAGGAGTGTTTTTACAGATCCTGACATCACTCGTGAAAAACTATCGAGTTCAGAAATTGGCTATACAGGTTCTTTTGATGACTCTAGTATCACCTTTGATTTAAGAGTTTTTCGTGAGGAACTAAGAGATGTTATTGATGAGCGCCGAGAACAGTATCCGGATGTAGATCAACAGGTAAACATTCGTGATAACACAGATACTATTAATGTCGAAGGTGTTGAGTGGCAAGCTCAGTATCGCCCCAGCCATAAAGTATTAGTTCATGCTAACTACAGCTATGTTAAATCTGGTGGTGAGACGCTATATAGAAGCACGCCAAATGTTGAATATCGTGATCTTGGTGGTCTTTCGCCGGGCCCCGCTGCCGGATTACTGATGAGCTACATGACTGATGGTGGGGTAAGTCTCAGCACTATGGTTAATTACCAGTCGGCGATGACGCATCCTGACGGGTCTAAGCTAGATGGCTACACCCGTGTTGACCTTAAGGTGATGAAAAAACTCAGCTTAAATAACTCTCCAGCAGAGTTATCGTTTATCGTGCAAAACGCTGGCACGGATTATTTTGAGTTCTATGAAAGTAATGCCTTTAAGACCCGCTATGTCATTGGGCTTAAATTAGGTTTCCCCTAAGCCATGACAGCCTTTCTCTATTCAAATAGTAAGCGCTGTTGCTCCTGATATGATGCCTCTAGGGATTCTGCATAGACTTCGTTGTTTGATCAAATCTCAAGTAGTCTGCATCGCTATACTTTTTTTAATCATGCCTTTAGTGAGTTCTGGTTCTGTGTATGCGGCGTCGGATTTAAAGAAGAGCCGCGTACTATTCGTTACCAGTAAAAAAACAGCTATTTATACTCAAGTAGTGGATTTGGTGAAGCGTAATTTACGGAACCAAAAAGATACTAGCCACCAGTTTACTGTAGTGCTGGGAAAGTCCTTTGCAGACGCTCAGATAAACTTTTCCCCCGACCTTATTGTTACTGTCGGTGCAAGCGCGTCTGAACTTGTCATGAAAGAAAAACCTGTCCAGCCAGTGTTGGCGGTATTAATTACTGACAGCGCCTTTGAAATTCTGGCGAATAAATACTTCGGCTCCAAAGCGAGCGCACATGCAGCACAGGTATCGGTTATTTGTTTGGATCAACCGATCCAACGAAGTATTAAATTGGCTAAGTTGTTAGTCCCAGAGGCAAAAATTGCTGGAATAATGACCGGTCCTTCATCGAAGCAAAATTCTGTAGAGTTTGCTGAGCAGGTTGAATCAGCAGGAATGACGCCTAAGCTGGTTAATATTGAATTGACGGACAACCCGATTCATAAGTTGGAACCTATTATCAGGGATAGCGATGTGTTTATTCCGGTCCCGGATAATCGCCTCGTAAACATTGCGACGGCAAGGTGGATTTTACAGCTTAGTTTTAGATACCAAATCCCCGTTATTGCTTATTCCAAAACCTATCTAGATGCGGGTGCCACGGCGGCCATTTTTTCTTCGGTTGAAAATGTTGCCAGGCAAACCTCTGAATTTATTACAGATGAAAAAATGCGTATTGACGCGGGGGCTCATATGCCGGCTTATTACTCGATCAAGTTCAATTATTCAGTGGTCGGCAATCTGAATATTGATTTAAAGACTGAACAGTTTTATCGCAACGCACTAAAGGCTGATTGGGAATGAGAGATAAGAGAAAGTTATCCAGCATTCATGCCCGTCTTCTGTTGACGACATTGATACCTTTGACCTTGTTGAGTTTGATTTTAGGTTGGTACATTGTTACCAGTCAGCGGGCAGTTTTACTGAGTAATCTTCACGATACTGGCAGGGTGGCAGCTCAGCAAATGGCATCTAACGCAGAGTTTGCTCTGTTCTCTGGCAACCAATCTATGCTTGAAACATTGGGCTATTCGGTTCTCGATATTCCATCAGTGTCAGGTATTGTTTTTTACAATGAGATTGATGAGAGCACGGTTCGAATAGGCACTATTGATGTATCGGCCAAACGCATGTCTGAAGCATTTGGTAGAGATCTGCCATTTTTTATTGATAGCTATTGGTATTTTTATTCGCCTATTACCATTAGTGGTATTCCCATCATGGACTACGATGAGGTGGGCCAATCTGACCCTGAATCACTCGGCTGGGTGGTGGTGGCACTTACAGATCAGATACTCTTAGAGGAGCAGAAAGAGGCGATATTTGGGGCGCTGGTGGTCACTACGCTCAGTTTACTCGTCGCCGCCTGGTTATCCATGCGGATTGGTCGGAGTATTTCACGTCCCGTAGAGAGTCTTACGGAGATTGTAGAAGTGATGGAGGCTGGCGCTCTTGACTCACTGGCGACAGAAGATGGGCCTCTGGAGATTCGCAAGTTAGCCTATGGTATTAATCAGCTGGCTACCAGTGTCAGAGAATCCAATGTGCGTATGCAAAGTGAAATAGCCCGAGCCACGGCGCAGCTGCAGATTACATTGATAGAACTCGAAGAAGCCATGGAAGCTCAGGATCAGTTCCTAGCACGAATGAGTCATGAGTTGCGTACGCCTTTGACAGCTGTGATTGGATTTTCCAAACTGTTGGCCAAAGAGGAAGATGCTAGCAAGCGTAAGGAGCATCTGCGTGTCATTGAAAGCTCATCAACCATGCTGCTAACCATGATTGATGATATTTTGGAATTTTCCAAAGCCCATTTGGGCGGGTTTACGCTAGAGAAAAGAAATTTCAATATGGATCAGTGGTTTACTGATTTGGTCGCTATCCATCGACCGAGCGCGGATGCCAAGAATATCGCGTTAACCTGTAGTATTGCCGATGATGTGCCTAGAAACCTATCTGGCGATCCAGTACGTCTGGCGCAGATTGTCAGCAACCTTATAAGCAATGCACTCAAATTTACGGATCGTGGCTTTGTGGCCGTCGATATTCAGTGCCAATCAGCTGAAGATAATTATGTCGTGCTTGAATGTTCTGTCTCTGATTCAGGGAAAGGTATTGCGGCCGATAAAATTCCTATTTTGTTTGATCCCTTTGCTCAGGAAGATACCTCCATTAATCGCCGCTTTGGTGGCACCGGTTTGGGGCTCGCGATTTGCAAGCGTCTGGCGCAGACCATGGGCGGTGAGATTAAGATTGAGAGTGAAGAGGGTAAGGGCTCAGTTGTTAGTTTTACCTGCCGGCTCTATGAAGTAGATGAGTCAATGCTTGAGAATGGTGATGGAGCCATGCTAACCGAGAAGGTTCTGGCTGGTGTCACTATTTTGTTGGCGGAAGATAATCCCTTTAATCAGAAGTTAATCGTAAAGCTTTTACGGGGCTATGGTGCGGACTGTTTAGTGGCAAATAACGGCCTTGAGGCTATTGAAATTGCCGGCGACCTCCATGTGGATGTGGTACTTATGGATATTCATATGCCGATTGTGGATGGGGTCACGGCCTGTGAGACGATTGTGCAGCAATCTGGAGAAAGCCCTCCTATTATCGGCCTGACCGCTGATATTACGCCAATGGAACAGCAACGAATGCTGACCGCGGGCGCTGTGAGCGTTCAATCTAAGCCTGTTGACGAAGTAAAGCTGGTTAATAGCATTTTAAAATCTCTAAATGATGTCAATGTAATCAGCGAAAATACAGGGGGCGGGCTTTTGGCGTCGGTGATTCCGGTCGAAGAGCTAAAGGCGGCACTCTATGATAATCTCGATAAACTTGACCTGCAGTTGAGATCTGGCGAGAAAAGCAGTCAGAGGCAGATTATTCACGACCTTATGGGGCTTTGCGGGCTATATGGTATGGATGAGCTTAGGGAACTGGTATTGCAGTTTAGAGCGTGCTACGGCACCTCAGAGTTTGAGGATAACATTAAGAAGGTGCAGGATATTCGTCAGCACATCGAAGACTACTTGGTAAAAGACTCTAATAAGGCCTGATATTTGGCTGCAACTGTATTTTAACTAATACTTTAGTATTAACTCGTCAGTGTAATTTCTTTTACCTTCGTACTGCACTATCTTATACATAAGTTGACCCCTTGGCATGATGCTTTAACAGGGACTTTACTGGTAAAAATACACAGACCTACACTGCTGTAAGAAAGACGGTACTGATAGACAGGACGTTTACAGAGCTTAGTTGACAGGGAGTTGACTACAAAGGATAGATGCTCAGTCAGTTACTTTACTTCGTTTGCTACCAGTTGTGCAGTACAGACGACTTGGAAGTCGTGCGCCACGGACGGCGCGGGTCAATCCTCCTTTTTTATGTGATGTGAATTACGGGCCTATTTTAAGAGCCTTATTTACGCGAATGAGTTTTACATGGCATTGTTTGATATTAGATAGCTTTAGGCAGCAACATTTTTAGTGCAGGATTTATTGATTCCATTCAGTTTTTTTGAGCCTCGCTTTGCGAGGCTTTTTTTATGCCCGTGTAATCTAGTATTAATCTAAGGCCCTATAGATGCCTCAAAAAGGCATAAACCCCTGCACTAGAGTCGGTAACCTTTTCAGCGATTTTCTTTTACTCGTCGACTTATAAGACATAGACTAAGCAGCCTAAGCAGTTAAATGTTCAATAGGCGCTCAGCCAAGCAAAAATTATGTCCAAAAAAAATAAAAATTCTGATCCATTCGCTTCTCGAGAAGCGACCAACTATGCCCGTCCGGTCCCCAGTCGTGAGTTTGTTCTCGAATATCTCACCGAAAGCGGTGGTCCTCTCACCCATGAAGAAATTTGTGCAGGCCTCAGTTTAAACGATGAAGAACAAATTGAAGCTATGCGCCGACGCCTGCGCGCGATGGAGCGGGATGGTCAGGTAGCGCGAAATCGCCGCGGTGGCTACGGCACCTTAGATAAGCTCAATTTGGTCAAAGGGCGAGTAATCGGTCATCCCGAAGGCTATGGTTTTGTCCATCCAGTGGAGGCTGATGGTCAGGATATCTATCTGTCCAGTTCGCAAATGCGTCGGGTATTCGACGGGGACATTGTATTGGTTAGAATTGCTGGATGGGATCGACGTGGTCGCCCAGAGGGCAGTCTTGTCGATGTGGTCGAGCGCAGAACCACTCAGCTGGTAGGTCGCTATTTTCTTGAGAGCGGCATTAACTTTGTGCGTGCTGATAACCCGCGTATTAGTCAGGACATCCTTATTCCTGCAGACAAACAGGGTGAAGCCACGCCCGGTCAAATAGTGGTAGTCGATATTGTTGAGCCACCGTCTCGCAACAGCCAGCCTGTGGGCCATATTGCTGAGGTCCTGGGAGATCACCTAGATCCCGGGCTGGAAGTTGAGATGTCGATCCGTAACTACGGTATTCCCCATGAGTGGAATAGTCAGGTTATCGCTGAGACTGATGCTATTCCCGATACCGTCCAGGACGTCGACTTTCGTGTTGATTTAAGAAACACGCCATTGATCACCATTGATGGCGAAGATGCTCGAGACTTTGATGATGCCGTGCACTGCTATCCAAAGCCACGCGGTGGCTGGACGCTGACGGTTGCTATCGCAGATGTATCCCATTATGTGGCGGTGGATTCGGCACTGGATAAAGAAGCGTTTGAGCGCGGTAACTCGGTGTATTTTCCCAACCATGTCGTGCCTATGCTGCCGGAAAAACTCTCCAACGGTCTCTGTTCTCTAAATCCAGCTGAAGATCGTCTGTGTATGGTCTGTGAGATGCAGGTCAGTGCCGAGGGTGATATTACTCGCTACCAGTTTTTTGAAGCGGTTATGCATTCCCATGCGCGGATGACCTATACCCAGGTCGCGCATATTATTGCCGAGAAAGACCAAGAAAATGACTCTGGTATCCGCAAACAGTTTGCCTCGATAATCCCTCAGGTCGATGCCTTGCACGATCTGTACAAAGTGCTTCACCGTCGCCGCGCTAGCCGCGGTGCGATTGATTTTGACACCAAAGAAACCCGCATTCTGTTTGACGGGCAGCGCAAAATTAGTCAGATTATTCCAGTGGATCGCACCGAGGCTCACCGCCTTATTGAAGAGTGCATGCTCTGTGCCAATGTCTGTTCGGCAGAGTTTTTAGAAAAGGTTAAGATTCCTGCATTGTACCGTGTTCATGAAGGCCCCAGTGAAGATCGACTTTCATCAGTCCGTGATTTTCTCGGTGAGTTAGGCATGGGCTTAGGCGGTGGCGACGATCCACAGCCAGAGGACTATCAGCGTGTTTTGCGCGCTGCTAAGGGCCGTGATGATGCAACGGTTATTCAGACGGTTATGCTGCGCTCCATGAGCCAGGCGGTCTACCAGCCAGAAAATTTAGGTCACTTTGGGTTAGCGTTCGAAGCCTATACCCACTTCACCTCGCCCATTCGACGCTACGCAGATTTACTGGTACATCGCGCCATTCGTAGCCTTATAAGAAGTAAGAAAAAGATTTCCGGCGTTCAGCGAGTCGGGGGTGCTGGGATATTAGCCCCGCAAACTATTTACCCCTATGAAACTGAGCGTTTAGACAATGTAGGTGAACATCTTTCTGTGACAGAGCGCCGCGCCGATGAAGCGACTCGCGATGTGGTGAACTGGCTAAAATGTGAATACCTCATGGATAGGGTGGGGGAACAGTACACCGGTGTGGTAAGCGCGGTGACCGGCTTTGGTCTATTTGTGATGCTTGATGACCTGTATGTTGAAGGTTTGATTCACGTTACCGGCCTCCCTAAAGACTACTACTATCATGAGGCATCGCAGCATCGCATGGTGGGTGAGCGCACGGGTCGGATATTCCGTTTGGGACAGAAGCTTAAGGTTAAAGTCGTGCGGGTTAATCTGGAAGAGCGCAAGATTGATTTTGAATTGGTTGAAACTGGAAAGGCTGAGACCAAAGGTGATGAGGGTTCTAAGCGGCCAAGAAAAGGTAAGGTATCTCCTGCTGCAAAAGAAATGGCGGCAGATCATGATAAAAGGCGTCGGGGCAAACAGGGAAAGAAACCTGCAGGGGCCGGTAAGAAATCCCCCGGTTCAAAAAAGCCCGGCTCTAAAAAGCGTAAGCCTGGTCTAAATAAAACTAGGGCTGGCTCACCCAATGCAGGCGCTAAATCGGGTGCTGGTAAAAAGAAAAGCCCGCGGCCTAAACAGTAAACGGCGGGCTTGATTTTTACTTAAGAGGTTTCTCTTAAGATGCTTTTATTTTAAGTCCCCTTACTTTAAGTACTTAGGCAAAATTCGATTCAACACTTCTGCGATGTAGCTTAAAAATAACGTGCCCATGCTGCTTTTGTAAAAGTTGGGGTCGCTGTTGCCGACCGCAAGAATGCCATACAGGTTGTTATAGCGCAGCGGCACCGCGGCAACAGAACCGACTTGCAAGCCTTTTTCACCAAACAGAAATGTCATCTCATCTTCTCGCAAGACTCCACAGACTGCACGGTTAGATCCCAGCAAAGTGCCCACTTTCTCGTTAGCTTTTTCTACACTGGAAACCCGTGCCATGGTGGCTGGCAACTGCTTGTCGTCACCGAGTAATGTCAGGCTGTAAAAGTCAATTGCGTAGTCTTTGCCCAGGCTGTCATAGAGGGTTTCTATCAGCGCCGGAAGATTTTTTGCCTCCAGCAGGTTAAGCACTAAGCGTTTGGTTTTTTCAAACAGCAGGTCGTTGTCATGGGCTGTTTCGAGCATATTGTCTAGGCGCTTGCGCATTTCTTTGTTGCGGTCGCGCATAACGCCCACTTGGCGCTCAACGAGTGACACGGCATTGCCTGCGTTATGGGGCAGGCTAAGACTTTCGAGAATATCGGGGTTCTTGTCGAGAAAGGTCGGGTTGGCTTGCAAAAAATCCCGCACTATCTGTTCAGTGGTGTCGATCTGCTTTTCTTCACTCATATTCTTATACGTCCATGGAAAACGGTAACGGCCGGTCCAGTCATTATTAAAGGCTGACCTTCTCCCTGCCAATCAATTGTTAAATCCCCACCAGTTAGGTGAACAGTTACTGGAGAGTCTACCAGTTCCTGCTGTATGGCTGCCACTGCGGCGGCACAGGCACCAGA
>Ga0209197_1000571_pt1 | contig 25801 bp, 37 predicted proteins | sample COGITO_mtgs_1105_4_FD_184802 | JGI IMG/M metagenome (GOLD analysis project Ga0209197, IMG submission 184802) | Pelagic marine microbial communities from North Sea - COGITO_mtgs_110512 (SPAdes) (version 2) | ecosystem: Environmental > Aquatic > Marine > Epipelagic ... | reverse complement strand
ACAAGGAAGCTATAAAAGTTATTTCAAAGGCTTCTTCTTGGCTAATAGGTAATTAAAGCCACAGAATCCACCCTTAAACCGCCCTTTGGTCTCTACGTGAGTCAAAGGGCTTCGGGGATGACAAAGCCTAACGACGGGCATTTAAACTCAACACACAAGACACTATGAAACTTCAGCGACAAGCAAACAGCACAGAATCCAGTAAAATTACGATCCACCCAGTAGAGCCCTACATGGCTTCGTGGAGTGGAGACACTTACGAACTCCCCGTAAGTGTCTTAATTGACGCAGAAGAGCGTTGCAGAGACTGGGATTTCGTGAGGTATCGTGCAACCCTTACAGACGACAGAAAGCCAAGATTTCATGGCCTTGCAACATGCAAGTTCAAGAGAGGCGATGTCGTTTATCTATTCGAGGCTCAACGCGGTGCGTGGCCTGCAACATCTAATAAAACCAAAGCTTCAGGCATCAATCGCGGCGAGAATGGTGGTTGCTGCTAAATGCCTAGAACTTCATGATTTGATGGTTGGGTATTTCCCCAACACCATCGCGGAATCAGTTTAACCACAAGGCACAGCCAGAAGGCGAAGAATGATAGCTCTGTTTCGGGATTGTTACCCGCTTGTGCCGCCACACTTTCCCAGTATAGGGACTAACTAACCAACCCCAAAACCCTGCCCTGTAATGCCCCTTAAAAGGCGTTACGGGGCTTAAAGGCGTCAGAGTATCAACATAAACTAAAAAAGCCTCTAAGGGGCAATAAAACGCAAAGAAACCATGAATACAACAGAACCAACAACATCAAACTGCATCGAGGCAGCTTGCAAGGCGTATAACGTCGATGAATCGCACATCACACAGAAAACAAGGGCACTTGACGTAGTGAATCCCAGGGACTTAGCAATCCTACTCATCAAGAAACAATTCCCCATGATTTCCAATCGTGAAATCGGGGAGTTAGTCGGCCTTACGACATCGGCAGTGCTCTATTCTCTACGCAGATCAAGTCACAAACTAAGAGGCGATTGCAGCTGGAGCCGCTCCTTTACAACCAAATACGAGCAAGCAAGAAAGGAAATCAAATGAACATAGACACAACCGCAGAAGACATCCTTGCAGGACTAATCGACATACTAAAAGAGGACTAAAGCCATGAATTGCTTAAAATGCGAAAAAAGAATGAAGTGCCTCCAAACGAGACCCACAAAGGGAGGGATTCGGAGAAGGTATGAATGCACTGGATGCGGAGAAAGATACACTACGGCGGAATATATGCTAGTAGGATCGCACGAAGGACTAAGTGTGTCTAATTCAGCCTTTAAGGAGGGGCAAAGATATGCTACGAGGAGCGCAGTAAAAGCCGTGAAAACACTAATAACCCAGCTAGAGAAACTATAACATGAAAACTAAAGCAAAATTCAATCCACTTTATCCAACGCTTAACGCAATGCAATTACAAGTAGCATACCAGCTATCAGAAATCGAGGGCTTTCACGTAGAAGGCAAGACAGCGCATAAAGGCGGGCTAATGCTCCACTTGCACGAAAACGGAAACGCTTTAACCTACCCAGAAAAATGTGCAGAATAACGGACGCAATCAACCAGAGAGCAAGGGAGAATTACAAACGCATGAAACTCAAGACATATAACCAAGCTGAAATCCAGCAAATGCAGTCCGTCAAGGATCGCTTACAATGGCTACTTGGGGAAGAGCTAGGGTTTGACCCTCGGACAGACTCTAAAGCCCTTCAGGAGGTCGAGAGGCGGCTTGCAATGTGGCTTCTAGATGAACACGGCGGGGAGATTCTCCGCGATTCTGTTACAGGTGATGCCAGTTTTTAGAGCAACCTACAACCATTCAGCAATGAGGCCAGAATATCGCGGGTCAGTGCTTAAATATGCGAACACCGAGAAAGAAGCCCTTGACCTGCTAGGAAAACAGGATAAAAAGCTAAAAATCATCATAGATAAACGATCAAACGTTCTCTCTAATATCCAAATACATGAAGAAAAAAGCTAAGACTCCACCGATAGAGGCTAAAATCCGTAGCGCAATACGCGATCTATGGATGAAAAGCACTGAGCGAAAAGAAGCCCTGGTTAGATCACGCCAGCCATGCACAGACGGAAGCCGAAAGAAATACGTGGAAACGTGCGAAGTGTGCGGAAAAACTGCATACATTGGACAAAAAGAGCCTAAAATCAAGAAGGACGGGAAGCCAAGCAAGGTTGAACGTCCTGTTTTAATTGTGCATCACGTCAACGAAGTGCCAAATGTGTGGGCAAGCGATTTTCTTAAAAGAATGTTTTGCAATTCCGATCAACTTATGATCTTATGCCACAAGTGCCATGATAAGGCACATAACAAAAACCAATAATAATATGAAAACAACACTACAACACATGGAAGACCTGCACGAAGAACACGCAGTCAAAGCGATTGCGAATCTACACTCATACGATCCATCTGGAGAGATTGCGTCAATGAAGTGGGAGCTTCTACGGACTGCGCTTTTTAACGCCTTTGACTGGGAGGAATCGCCAGAGGGGGACGCATACTGGGATTCAGTATATAATAGCCTACTAGATGAAACCTACTTTGACGCTCCACAGCTCACACCAGAGGCTTGCAAAGCTAAAGCAAAGGAGATTCTATACAAAGCACCACCGACAGCAATACTTCCAACGGACTCAGCCAAACGTAAGGAGTTCCCAATTTTTCGGGGTTTTGTACAATATTTTCCTCACGCCATCGCTGCGGTGTCTCACTTAAGCTATAACGGCTCAAATCAGCACCAACCAGACAAGCCTACAATGTGGGACATGGACAAATCCTCGGATGAGTTAGACGCATTGATGCGCCACATGATCGACGGAGACTGGGAGCAAGTTGCTTGGCGCAGCATGGCTAATCTAGAACGTAAACTTACTGGCAAGTGCCAATACGAAAACAACAACAAAAAATAATATGAATAAGACAATACAGTTTAACGGGGTTAAAGTGACCTGTCATGAAGACGGAAGTGTCGAGTGGCTGCACGGAACCACAAATAAGCCGCATCGAACCCTTGGCACTAAAAGCGATGGTTACATGGAAGTAAGTATCGGAGGGATGGCCGTAAAAGTCCACACGCTAATTGCTCAGGCCAAGTATGGAGATTTGAGTGGAATGCAGGTTGACCACCGATACGGCGAAAAGACCGACAATCGCATGGAGAACTTAAGGCTGGTTACTGGTTCGCAAAATTGCAGGGGCTTTACCTCACATGATCGGTCGCTACAGACATCCCAGTATCGCGGAGTGACAAAGCGGAAGGGATGCTACCGCGCTTATTGCAAGACAGACGAGAATCGTGAATACGTCGGAGGCTACAAAAGCGAGATAGATGCTGCGAAGGCAAGAGATGCAATAGCCTACGCAAACGGATATAGCCCAGAGGGTCTTAATTTCGGAGTTCGAGAAGCTCAGAATCTGCTACTATGCGCGTTGCATGTGGCTAACAATCAAAATACATAATATATGAATAAATCAGATACAATCGGTAAGCTTTCACTAGCATTGGTAAAAGCCCAAGCGGAAATGGGAGGGGCTAAAAAGTCCGTAAAAAACGACTTCTTTAAGTCTAAATATGCAAACCTTGAGGAAGTCATTGCAGTAGCGAAGGATGCGCTATCTAATCATGGCCTTTGTTTCTTACAGTTTCCAATCTCTGGCGATGGAACTGCAGGGGTGGAGACTATTATCCTACATGAGAGTGGAGAATACGTCTCAAACCAATTCCTTCTCAAGTGTGACAAGCTGACGGCTCAAGGCATGGGTTCAGCTATCACCTACGCTCGTCGCTACGGGTTGCAAAGTGCTTGCGGCATCCCATCGGAGGACGATGACGGAAATGCTGCCTCTGTGCCAATGACCAAAGAACGAGCAATTGAGCTACTTTCTCAAGCAATTGACATTAAAGCCTTGCAATCCGCTTGGAAGTCTATTTCCTCTGAATCTGTAGCTAAAAATCCCGACATCAAAGGACTAGCCAAGGCACGCGCCGAGGAGTTCAAAACAACAGAAACCAAATAATATGAGTAACAGCAAACTAGTAACACTAAAAATCGACGTGCAAAAAATCGATAAGTCCAAGCTCTTCAAGGGAGCTAAAGGCACTTATCTCGACCTTGACGTGTGGATTGACCAAGAAGCAGACGAAGACTGGAAGATGGTTTCAGTCAATCAGTCCCAAACCAAGGAGGAGCGCGAGGCCAAGGAGAAGAAGAACTACGTTGGCAACGGCTCTCTTAAGTTCGGGTGGGACGATGCTGCTAAACCAAAGAAACCAGCACCAGACCCAGTAACAGAGGAAGAAGCACCTTGGTAACATGATCGCTTTCTACGTCATCGCTGGAGCCTTATTCGGTTTCCTATCACCTGCACTAGCTTCCTGCTATCTAGGACGGTGCATCACGGTCAGCGGAATCATTGCCGCAATGCTGGCTTTTGTCGGTGGCGTAGGAGGGCATTTCCTCTACAGCCTAATCACCTGGCTTTTAAAGTAACCTCAAAGCCAACCATACCCTACTAACCTCAAATCGCCCCTGCCAGCAATATCGCTGGTGGGGGTTTCTGCATATGGAATACAATCGCTTCGCTTTTCGATCATTACCCAGGGCCACAAGACACAGGATTATTTTGCAGGATGTGAAAAACGAGCTTGCAATTGTCCAAGAAATGACGAGACTAGCTTTATTAAATGATCCAGAGGACAAACCAAAGGACTTCGATGCAGAGGATGACGACTTTTCCTTCTGATAACCGCAACACACAAATACAATGAAAAACGAAACAATAAAGACATACACAGAAATTACACCGCTGGACGGACTTAAACTGCTGGTGGAGAATCACGGGGAGCAAGTCGATGGGCTTGCATTCTGGAACACTTGCAGAGACGAGTGGCAACATAACAAGTTAGCTGGGTGCAATCCGACAAACTCTGCCGCTGCATTCACCTCTCAATGGGGATGGTCTTACTCAAAGTGCGCAAAAGTCAAAGAAATTGACCCTTGCAAATCTCCTGACGGTTGCCCTGAGCTTGAGCCGTGGATGGCTTATGTAGGGACTGAACCAGAGGAAATCTGCAACAATCCTATGACAGAAGGCTGGCCTTATTGGATCAAGTGGAATGACGAAAACAATTGGGATTATGGCGTTGACGGTTCTCATGACGGGAAGCATCACGCAATCGACGTTCGAACCGAATGGAGTAAGGAACATTTCCCTGAGCATTGCCGCATCCGCAACTATCAAGAGCCTGACCAGTTTGAGGAGTGGTTTGATAAGAGCGATGCAGGAGCTGCATTATCATATAGCCCTTACTTGAAACACCTCATGCGCCAAGCCTACGAACTAGGCCAAGCCAACGCAAAATAGAAAACAAAAACACAATGAATCATCACATGAAATCATCCGCCGTTGCTTACTTAGCATCAAAAGAAACAGAAATCTTGCCTTCACGCTTTGAGCGTATGGCAGCAGCTAACAAGCTTGCAATCAAGCATGGTAAAGTATGGGGACTGGAGTTTCCAGCTCCTAAGCAACACGCAGGGAAGCAGTTTGAGACTCCGAGAGCAGTCAGAGCCTCTAAGGTTCACGAAGTCAATGCAGTCCGCAGAGGCGGCGTGAGGGCTTGCGAAGCTGCCAAGCGTTGCAATATTAGCTACCAGACATACAGGCACTGGGCTAGAGACTTAGGAATCAACGAGAAATTCAACTCTCGTTGGGACAACCGATAATTTATGAAAAAACAAATAGAGAATCTAATCCGAGAGGCTAACAACCTCACAGCCAATCACTATGACATTACCTGCAATGGTATGTGCGAAGAACTCATAAAGCTCCGAGGTGGGCTTATCGCCTTGCTCAATCGGTTCGACAAGATCGACGTAGAGGGGGCAGAGTGGGAGGTTCTGGATTCTCTATTAGATGATGCCAACGAAGCGGTTCAGAGGGCTTCAGACGCTCTTGAGACGCATCACGGAGGGCATACGACACAAATGTAACGATGAAGTTGAGCAGCATTGCTCCGACGATTGGTTATAGTATTGACATATTGACGCAGACTGTGTTAGTATTAATGTGTTGAGCATATAGTGCTTGACGAATAAGGTGTGAGAGCCTTACATAGCGACAAATAACTTTAACCTTCACTGGTTGTCTAATGCCTTTCGCGGCTCCTCTCACATAGACAATCGGTGGAGGTTTTTTATTGGGAGAATTACATTATGAAGATTAAGGCAGAAGTAAAAACAGAGGCACTGAGTCTAGTTGAGTCTAAAACTGAGTTATATCAGTTATTTAAGTTCATCTGTGTTGATGACATTTGGGAATTGTTAAACTTAGGGGACGATGTGGTCGATCAGATGATTGAGCTTGCGAACGCTCCAATTACTTGCCAAGAAAACAGGAGCGAACTAATGTCACTGTCCTGTAGTGCAACGGATGCTATTGATAGCTTAATTCGGTGGAGGGATACGCATGGTGAGCGCATTCAGAACGCCATATTATCCATCATAGAGCAGTCTGAGCACGGGGAGGACGAGCAAGCTCGGTCTTTTGGCGAAAAGAGGTCTTGGCTTGAAGGGAAGAAGACTAATATTTACATGATGCTTGACGAGCACACTGGTCTAGTCAAGATAGGTAGAAGCGTAAATCCACCAAACAGAGAAAAGACACTCCAAGGACAGATACCTCTTTTGCGCATGATCTGGTCATGCGAAGGAACACATGACGATGAGACTCAGCTTCACGGCATTTTCTCAGAGTTAAGAGTCCGAGGCGAGTGGTTCAAGCTCTCGAAAGATGATATAAAACATGTTAAATCCCTAGATTGGAGAAAATAATCATGAGCAAAAACAACAAAAAATCATTTGTCCTATATGCGGATATGGCTGGAGTTGTCCAAAAACTTCCAGACGAAAAGGCTGGTCAATTGCTAAAATTGATACTTTCACACGTCAACGGAGAGGACTACGAGGTCGAAGACTTGATGCTCGATATTGCATTTGAACCCATCAAAGCTCAGCTTACTAGGGATGCCGAAAAATGGGAAAACACCTGCAAGGCTAGGTCTGAAGCGGGTAAAAAGGGTGGTAGACCTAAAAAGCAAGTCAAAGCAAAAAAACCAATTGCTTCTTTTGAAAAGCAAAGCAAAGCAAAAAAAGCTGATAATGATAATGATAATGATAATGATAATGTAACTGATACTGTAAATGAAAATGACACTGTCATAAAGAAGCCAGCATATCAGCTAAGGGCAGAGGGTTTGTTCAATCGAAAGGAATCTCGACCAATGGACAAAGCAGAAAAATCGGCATGGGAGTCAGCGAAAGAAATTGTTCGATTGACAACCGAAGAAGAATGGGAATGCTTAGAGAAGTTCTACGCCGCACCACAATCAGAGACCTATGCCAGAAAAGCATACTCCACCATGCTGAACAACTTCACTGGAGAAATCAGCAGGGCAAAAGAATGGTGCGCAACTGAGTCTAAGAAGTACGCACTACCAAAACCAAAACACGCAATATTCAAATAATGGACAATACACTAGACGTAAATCACCCACACAGCCTACAAGCAGAGAGAGCACTCATAGCAGCCATGATAGACATAGATGCACCAGGAGTCATTGCCGAAGGGGTAAAAGCCGAATGGTTTTTCTCTAAGGTCAATGCCCTAGTGTTTGAATCAGCTAAGAATATCTTTGATGCAGGTGAGGACGTAGACATGCTCTCAGTCTCCCCAGTCTTAGCCAAGAAACTGCACGACGAACGGGAAGACGCTGACGCTAACACCATTCTATGCGGCCTACCAACTGGCTCAATTGTATGGCGAGCAGCATTGAAGACGGTTCGCAACAAGTGGATTCAACGCAGCATGATTCACAGCACTCGCGGGATGCTAGAAGCTCTACAAGCACCATTAGCTTCACTGGATGACATCAAGGCAGCTATTCAAGAACCTAGCAACGCAATCACAAGCTTGACGCTATCCGACGAACAGAAGACGGCTAAAGAGGAAATCACGGAGTTCCTTGAGGAGAAAATAAAGGAAATGAATGGTGAGGTTGAGAAGATTCCAGATGAATTCAAGGTTTACACTGGAATGAAGAGTTTGGAGGAATCTTTTGGCTACATTGATCGTCGAAGGAAAGACAACAATATTATCATTGCAGCACCGTCTTCTCGCGGTAAATCATCGCTTAAGCGACAAATCATGGTTCACAACCTGTTTAAGCACCCAGACTGGATTTGCGTAGGATTCCTGCTTGAGTCGTCTAAGGAGGACTGGTGGCACAACACCGCTTGCAGCTATGCGAAGATTGACACCCGCTGCCCATTGAATCACGCTTCAATTGTCGGAAAGAAGCAAAAGCTCTACATCAAATGCATGGAAATGCTGAAGGAAGAGACTGATAAGCGACTGTTTCTGTTCGACTCCCCTGCATCCATCAATGATGTGATTACCAAATGCCGAGAAATTGTAGCGAAGTGCGGTCAGATCGACATTCTATGTGTGGACTACATTCAAATTCTGAACGCAGAAGCGAGCCGTGGAACCAGAGAGTCGGAGGTTGCCGCTATGAGTGGCGGCATTCAACGGCTTCAGAAGTCCTTGAAGTGCGTAACGTTCTCAGGCACTCAGCTTAACGAGGATGGGAAGGCTAGGGAGTCTAGGGCTATTTTCAATGATGCTACAATCTTCTGGCGCATTGATCGACCAGAAAAAGACGATAGAGGTCAAACCCAAGAGGAAGGCCAAGATGTTTATTATCAGACGATTAAGCAGGAGAAGTGTCGAAATGGAATCTTGACAACCATCGGAATAGATTTTTTTGTTACTCACCAGACAATGACAGATCACTTTTAACCACTAACACACATGAAACCAAAACGACAACAACTAGAAGCCCTATGCAAAGCAGCACTCGACACTTACGACTCAGGGGCAAGACTCACACAGCCAGAAGCAATTTATTTTGCAAATTCTGTAAGAATCCTTGACATTGACGCAGCGTATCGCACTTTAAAGACGGCTAAGGAACGCTTTAACCTAAAACACGGAGATAAAAACACACATGAGTAAGCATATTCAACAATTAGAAGATTATGAAATTACACTTGCCAACTGGCAGGAGTTATCAGACGGAGAATACCAAGATACAGTAGAAGAGTTCCAGCTTTTCTACTATAACCACGGGGACTACTTCACTCAATACGAGTTCGACATTTACAACCGAGCAGATATGTTGATCGGTGAAGCGGAGGACTACTACAATGCTATAGCATATCAGGAACAGCTAGATATGTGGCGTGACGAACGTTCCTATCTTCGCTCGGAGTGCAATTCATAACATCTAACCAATAAACACGACCATGAAACTACCAGAGCTACTAGAAGTCATTGACTACAACGGCAATCAACACCAAGTGGTTCAGATACAAGACGTGTCTGAGGCTAACTGGGGAGAGCCAGAACTGAAGACGAAACAAAAAACCATCGAAGGCAGGGAATTTGTCTTCTATGGGGACGGTTCAGTCTGGTCAGAACCTTTCGTCGATGCGAGGGGGTGGAAGCGTAGCGGTAGATTTTTATCGACTAGAGTGAGCGCTCAAGGATATCTGGTAGCTGGGACAACCATAAAAAAAGCTGGCGTGATATTTTCAATGCACAGGGTTGTTGCGGAGGTAATGCTACCGAAGTGGGACGAATCCTTACAGGTAGACCATGTGGACGGGGATAAGTTAAATAATCATCCTAGCAATCTAAGGATGTCCACTCGAACAGAAAACAATCGTGCGTATAAGAGTGTTTCGGTGAACGCATCATCAAAATACAGGGGCGTATCATGGGACAAGGCGAGGAGCAGGTGGGAGGTTAATTTTAAGGCAGATGGAGTCTCTCGCCATGTTGGCAGGTATTTGCGTGAGGAGGAAGCTGCCGTTGCTTATGATCGCGCTGTTATGTCTTATGGGTTCGATAAAATGGCACTAAACTCGACAAATTTCCCAAAGGTCGCGCTTTTATCTGGAATTGATACTAGTAATACGACGAAGGAATACTTATTCCAACTGATGAACCTTGATGGTGAAGTCTTCCCAGTGACAGAGACGGAGCTACTTGAAGATCGGAGGAAAGCATCATGAGCTATTCACTTGCTAACGAGGATGGTGGTAAAGGAATCCGTGATGCTATAATGCTGTCACACATTCGCCTAAACGAAGACGACGAGGTTGAGCAGGACATTGACCTATTAGAGCCTACAGTTGGCTGGAGATTAAAGCTTGACAGCTTAACGCATTGGTTTATCACTTCAATGATAACTAAAATCATTTCAAAGGAATCCACTGAGGCATACGACGAGGTGGTTTTCAAGACTGAGAACTCAACCTATATATGGAGGGAATACAAATGAGCGGCGGACATTTTGACTATAACCAATACAAGATCACGGACATTCGTGACACCATTGAGCGCATCATTAAAAACAATGGGAAAAACAATTGGAAAAATTCTACGGAATACGATGGTGACGACTTCTCAGATGACACAATCTCCGAGTTCAAGCAAGCTGTAAATATCCTACGCAAAGCTGAAATCTATGTCCAGAGAATCGACTGGCTAGTTTCTGGTGATGACGGAGAGGAACGCTTTCACCAAAGGTTGGGGGATGATCTTAGTAAGCTATGAGTGCTAACTTCCCATACGACTACTCTCGATGCGTCAACAATGACTGTATCGACCGCTTCAACTGCTTGCGATTCACAGACAAGCCTACGGGAGTGAGACTATCGGTTTCCTCCTTTCCAACACCAAATACTTCGGGGCAATGCCCATTCTTTATACTAAACACCACAGACACAGACAAATAATATGAACGTTCTAACAATCGGAGACTGTCACATGCCAGCAATGCACCCAAAATACCCTGCATTCCTGAAGCGAATCGAGAAGAAATACAACTGCAAGCGAGTCGTCAGTATCGGGGACTTAGTAGATTGGAATGCAATCTCATTTCACGAAAAAGACCCATCAATGCCTTCAGCTTCCGAGGAGTTTTCCCTAGCATGGAAACAAGTGCGAAAGCTCCACAAGCTATTCCCGAAGGTGGATCACTTGATTGGAAACCATGATTCACTCCCAGCACGCAAGGCGAAGGCTATGGGGCTACCAGAAGAGGTTATCTACGACTTTAAATCCCTATGGGAGCTTGACGGCTGGAACGTCCATGAACGCTATCACAAGCTCTTTATCGACGGTGTTCAGTATCGTCACGGAGACATGGGTAAGGGCGGGCAGATGGCAGCTCACAAGAATGCTCAAGCTGAGTTTTGCTCGGTGGTTCAAGGCCACTTACACGCTCAAGCTGGAGTAGTCTACCACGCGAATGAGCAGAGCATTGTGTTTGGAATGCAGGTTGGCTGTGGGGTAATGCACGACCATCCTGCCATGAATTACGGCAGAATCTACGCAAACAAGCCAATTCTAGGCTGCGGAGTGGTTCTGAACGGATCAACGGCAATCTTTGAACCAATGAAACTATGAAACTACAACTAGAACAATACGGAAAAACTGTAACCATCGAAACTGAGCGCGAAGATTTGACTAGCCTGGAGCTTGTCCGAGAGTTTCGTTGCCTCATGCTCGCACAAGACTATCACCCAGACCTAGTTTCCGAGGCTATGCCAGATGAAGAGGAAATTGGAAATATCGTATTAGATGAGCTAGAAAAGCTTGACAAGCAGCGTTCGTCATACGAGGATTAGTGATCGTTAAATTTGTTTGTGTGGTTCGTGTTGCCTAGCCCCGCGTGTTTAAAAGGGGCTAGGCTTAAATTTCAGTGAATCAGTTAAACGGGATGGGCATCCCATAGACTATAACCTCAAACCCCGAAGCGCAGTAACCATGCGCCTAGGGGATTTTACTTGACTAAAGTGATGTATGCTATGATGTTACATATAAGCAGTTGACGCAACACATGCTATACTGCTTGCATATAACAGAGATTAACTTCTCATGCTTGACGGCATACATCAGATCACTCTCCTCGCTCTTAATTGAGCATTGAATGCCTCTAGTTCGCCGTCAAGCCTAGAGGCATTTCTTTGTCCAGTTTTAACGGGAGCAAGGGTGTGAGAACCCCCAAGTCTGTCGAGTGGTAAGCGAAACTTACTAGCCTCTAAGCCGTAGTCTTTTGAGGTTATTGGTTCACTCCCCTGACCGTTGCATGAAGGGAGTTGTAAATGATGTGCCAATGGTTGATGGGTAAAGATTCGATATTACCAAGCCCTTCAGAAATGAATAGACCATTGACGGATAGTGGGACTCAAGGGTTTTGAGGACACTTCCTAGCTTTGCCGTAATGGCGAAGCTTACACGGAAAGCAGGATCTTAGGATTTTGAATGAGGAACATCATCCAAGAGTTAAAACCCAACACAAATGAGCGCAGCGAGGCTTGTGTTGTTCTAAGAATAATCAAAAAGAACTTGACTCCGCAATGAAGAGGCGTAGTTTAAGCAACATGAACGAAGCAGAGAGAAAGATGATCGAAGCTTTCAGTAACTTTCCACAAAAAGAAATTATGATACAAGACACAATCAACAACATCCGCACTTGGGGCGAAGACAAAGGAATCACAGGGGAACATGGAAAGGCTACAGGTGAAAGCCAGTTCTCTAAGACACTTGAAGAAATTGAGGAACTCAGTGATGCTATTAAAGCACACGACCTTCCAGAGATTAAAGATGCCATTGGTGACACTGGCGTAACACTCATCCTACTTGCTGAACGCTATGGCCTAACCTTTGAAGACTGCCTTGAGTGGGCGTATGGTGTCATTGCTAAGCGCACTGGTAAGATGGTTGACGGAGTTTTTTGCAAAGACAAATGACTTTCGGTTGAATGTGGAGACTGAGGTTTTTTTTCTTTCCCCTCTACTCTCCCATTGTAGGCACAAGCGATAACCAAGCTGCCGAAAAAGAAAGCCCCTGCTCAAACGAGTAGGGGCTTTTTGTTTAATTCCTTAGCTTAAGTCTTATTGCTCGCTCGACTTCCGATGATACCACACCCTTCCTCCTTAGCTCGCGCAACTCTCCCATCGGATTCGGTCTTCCTGCAATGTAGCTTATCTTGCCAGCATTGTCTAGGTTTCTAATAAGGTCTTGCTTGCTAGTGAATCCACGGCGAGCCTCTGTCTGCTCTCGCTTCAAACGCTTCATCAACTTATCGGCAAGCACTCTGTCAGTCTTGCGAATATCCATGATTTGTTTGCGCTTTTGTGCAATGTTACCATCAAGACCATCAAAGGTGTCTGATACTGAGGGAATCTTTACCCTTGGCAGTGGAGTATACTCTTGGTCTAGGACGGACAGGATTCGCTTAGAGGACACCCCACCATCCTTCATTGCCTTGATTATCTCTTCATCGGAGAATCCAAGCTGTCTCATTGATTGCTTGTTAATGACAAGTGCATTGAAAGACTCTTGATTGATTCTCTCTGCTCGCTCGTATGCAACCTTCGCCTCTTCAGCGGATGGTTCCTTATACTTAAGCATACTGTAATACGATGCCGCTTCATTCTTAGCTGGCTCGTCATTGCGCTTAGCTGCAAACACGGCAGCCTTGTTAATGTCAAATGCGTTTCGACGTAAGCCTAGTTGCCTCTGACCAACTTCCTTGAGAGTCAAGTCTCCAGCACCACGCTTTGCCTTTTCAAACTTCTTAAGCTCACGCGATATACCAGGTCGAAATGCCTCAGAGATGAAATACTTTATCCTGTCTTGGGCAGAGCGCAGGTCGTCCATTTCATTGGTAATCTCACGACCATACTTGTCCTTGTTGTTCAACGCTCGGAATGCTTCTTGCATAATGAAAGAACCATCACCGATAAGTTCCTCGGCTAACATGCCAGAGACAGATGCTTCGTCGTCTCCGCGCATTCCCGCTTTAAGTGCAGACACTCCGATGGAATGAGGGATAATATAGCTAGGGTTTGCTGTCCAACCCTTGCGAGTCTTCTTGTCGTAGTTGACCATCAACTCCTTATTCTTATCATAGTCCGCATAGCCTAAATCACGGATAGCATCTTGGTCTTGTTGGTTCAAACCACCAGCGGCCTTCACACCTTCAATTGCTCCATACGTGGTTCCATACACAGCAGTGAGCGCAGCTAGTCTTTTAGCACCTTCCATCCGCATTGCGGCAGTGTTGACAGTCCCCATGTCCTCAATGCCCCTGTATGTTCCAGCAAGCATTTGACCAATGATCTTACCTTGGTTGTATTGGTTACGCGCAAACTCAGCTGTGAATGATGCGAATTGTGGCATCACTCCCCAACGAGAAAGCGTCCTCACCACACTGCTCAGCTTGTCGTAGTTCTGGTATGTGTCATTGATTAGGTGCGCAGCTTCTCGCTTGATTAGTTCGTCACTCGCGTCTGGGAATAGCTTTCGCAATGTCTTTTGATTCGACTTCCATCCTATGTATCTGCCCATAGTATCAGGCACACTATACGCTTTACCTAGTGGATCGGTAACTTTACCAAGTGCCTTTGAGAAGATTCCATTATCCAGAGTGTTGCGTAGATCGCTGTCTAGGACGTTGGCATTCTTGATTCCATACCTTGCCATTTCTTGAATCTCATCAAGCAAAGCCTTTCGACTCTCTGGACTTTTACGGAGTGCCTCGATTCCACCAAACTCTGCAAGTGCAATGTCAGCCCCTCTTGTAGCATTCTTTAGGTTGAATGGATTTACACCCATGCCTATGAGAGACGCTGTATTGCCGTATAACTGCACAGGGTATGCAATGGTATTCAGAAGGACTTTGGAAGCCTTAGAGCCAGCGACAGAGGCCCTGTATAGGTCTTGTAGCGCATTGATGACAATGTTCTCAGTCCCCATGTCCGTGCTTGGAAGGTAAATGTTATTAAGTGCGGTCTGCACTTCTGGATTTACATATACACCAGTTCCCTCGCTGCCAGTTCCACGAAGCACAACTTCGACTAGACCTTTGCTATGAGCCTCGGCTCCAATCCCATCTTCAACCAAGCTCTTGAGAATGCGAGAGTCTGCTTCTGCTCTAGCTACAGACTTACCCATCCCTTCAAGTGTGCCACGTATGCGCTCTGGTGCTTCGGTGACTTCACCTAGCCATGCGCGTTCAGCAGCCCCAGGGTTGTGCTTTCTACGCAACACAGAGTCAACTGGCGCACCGAAGAAACTACGTGGGTCTGCCTTGCGTGTAGCTGCACTAGCATTCTGCAACTTATCCATGTGAGCTTTCGCCTTTGCTGTTCCCATCTTTGCAGCAAGTTCATTGAACGCTGCCGCTTCTAGCTTAGGGTCTGGTTCATACTTAGGGTCTAGGAATATCTTATATTCACGTCGATTGTATGCCTTGCCGTCTATGGAGTCTTGAATTGCGTTTTGAAGAATCTCTCTGCCTTCGTCATTCAGTCCCTTGTATGCACCATCATCAAGCAGCGACACCATTTTCTTTTGAAGCTCAAGCCTCATTTCTTGATACTTCTGAATGTCTGCGAGTGAAGAACCTAGTGCTTTATATTGCTCTGGAGTCGGAGTCACATCATCACCATCAATCATTTTATTGACCAACGTGTTCAACCCCTCATCGCCACCAATCTGCTTCTCTAGGTTGCGAGCAAGCCGAGAGCCTAGCTCCTTCGCTTCTGTTACGCTTCTACCGAAGTCAATGGAAGCTTGCTGAGACTTACGACCAACTACCCTAGACGGTAAGACTGATGCAAATATTTTACCAAATGTGCCTTTACCCTTTGAAGCAAGTTCTTGTGCGTTGATAATCTCGGCAGCAGCAATCTCCGCAGACTTGCGCTGTGCTGTTTCCTCTAGCTCGCGCCGAAGGATACCATCCATTGTCGGCTGACCTTTTTCTAGGTCATCAATTACCTCTACGATTCTATCCCTATTCCTCTTCCATGCAGCATACTCTTCTGGGTCTGCGCTTGCGCGAGCTTCAGCTTCATAATCGTCAGCACGTTTCAATGCTTTTCTTGCCTCTTTAAGATCGCCATCACCCTTAGCCTTAGTGGAACCTTTCGGAGAATCCACCACCTTGAAGTCCTTGAATGTCAGATCACCAGTAGCAACCATTTCATCCACTTGATCGACGGTCTTACCACCAACCTTTCCAAGTAGGTTCTCAAGTCCAACAGAAGCACCACCAAGACCAAAGCCTAGCGCACCACCCATCAATGCCATTTCACCAAGTTCTTCCTTAGTCGGTATTCTACCTTCCTCGATTACGCTCTCAACTGTCTGCGCCGCTGGAGCAACAGCAGCACCAATCGCACCTTGCTTGAGACCTGCCCTAGCAACCTTAGATGCTACGCTACCACCCTTTGCTAGCTTAGAGCCAGGGATAAAGTTAAGCAGAGTGTCACCAACAACACGCCCCCAACTTATATCATCACGTCCCTCTAGCTTCTGAGCTGCGATAGAACCAGATACGCCGCCAGTAATTGCACCACCAACGTAACCAGCAGCACCACCAACGGCAGTTCCTACAACGGGAACCGCTGAACCTATGGCAGCACCACCAGCAGCACCAGCATACTTCAAGCCTTCGGCAAGTGCCACGTCAGCTACTAAGCCAGTTCCGATTTCTCCGAGAGTTGGATCATCGTCAGCAGCGATTGGGGTAAATCCCTCGTCTTCGTTTACTGGAATTGGCGTAAACTCTTGCTCTACGGCTACGGGTTGCGGCGCAAAAGACTCTTCATCTTCTACTGGTATTGGTGTAAATTCAGCCATTATTGAACTTTGTATTTCTTACCTTGGAATGTATATGTAGTCTCTCCAGCTGCCTTTGCCGCATCGTTCGCGCTCTTGTGGTCGGTTGGCTCTGGAGTTGCCGCATCTTCTGCCTCTGCTGGAGTGGAAACTTTACCATCACCATCGGCATCAATTCCAGTATTAGACTCGTATTCAGCCCATGTTGCATACCCTGTTGGAGGCTTGCCGATTAGGTCTTGCTTAGTAGCCTCGTCTGCCTGAGCTTGAGTGATCGTTCCGTCTTTCACGCCTTGTGCTCTAGCCGCAGCTTTCTTTGCTTCTGGCGTTGCGTCTGGAGTTTTACCAGCTTCTATCTTCTGGTCTAGTAATTGTAGACGCTTCTCGTCTTCCTGTGCTTGCACACGTTCTGACCTAATCTGCTCTGGGGTCTTCACCTCTGCTGGTTTCTGTTTCTCCACAAACTCGTCACGGAACTTCTGAATCTTTGCTTCCCTTTCTGCGATAGTTCCACCGCCTAGACTTAAGGTATCACCATATTCTTTAGCTGCTTGATCTGCTTCAATGTTAGCTTGACGTGTGGCTGCCTCTTGTTGCGCAATTGCAACCTGTTGTGGGCTTGCTGATGGACTTGCTTCCGATGCCGCCTGTGCGATCATCTGCGGAGTCATTTCACCTGCTGCAATAGTCTGCTTGAGTCGATCTTCGTAAGCCTTCAGATCACCCATTGGTTGCTGCGTAGGATAGAACACACCGTCCTTAGTGATACCACTTCCACTATCAATGCTTGGAACCTGTGGTTGCACCGATCCCGCTGATGGTGCTTCTGGAGACTGAACACTTGCCGATGTGATTGCGTCTTGCGTTAGCGGAGTGCCGCTGATTGATAGGTTCGCCACTGACTCTGGTGTAGCCATTTGCGGAGTCGGGGCTTGCGGAGTTGGGGTTGTTCGCTCGGTAAGACCTCCACTAATCATTCCAGACAAAGCAGATTGCTTGCCCTCTGGTGATGCCTCACTGTAAGGGATAGGGTCGCCAACGATTCCAGCAAACTTGTTGCGGACTTCAAACTCACCATTCCCCACATTAAAAGCTTCTTGTCCAAATGCTCCATCTGCCCACTGCCCCATGCGAGAGGATTTAAAAGCATCTGAGATTCGATCAAAGACACCCATTTGTTCCCTAGTTTGGGCTGGCTCTGGATATGTTGCCACGCCTTCTGGAGAAAAGGTTGGTGCATTTGCAAGCTGAACATTCTGAATGCCTGGCACTTTGCTCAAAACATTGGGATCAACGTTCGGCATCTGTGGTTGCATTTCAGCGAATTTATTTAAAAATGGGTCTTTTGTTGGGTCTGCCATAGTATTAGTATATCACGGTTGTAAAGGGTTAAGATTTGGAGTGCTAAGTTTATGGTTTCACTGCTCCGCTGATGTTATTGTAAGCTCCACCGCCGCCAATTGAGGCAAATGTCACATACGGATAGCTTGGGTCTGGAGTGCCGACTGGGATTTCGTTGATCGTTAAAGAAAATAGCGGGACTGTTATAATGTTTTCATTAGGGTCGCCTATGTAGTTTTTAGCATCTTGTAGATTTGTTCTAAAATAATAAACGTTACCCACTGTAAAGCGGCTTCCTGTTGAATTGTGTTCAATAAATGAAGCATTCGTCGCAATCGGCCCATCTGGAAGCTCAAGCTCGATGCCTGATTGACCAGGATAACCAGGGACAGTCCTTGATATTTCTGTTTTCCTAAATCGAATTAACATAGAACTAGGAGAAATAGCAGCAACCCATGCTTCATACTTCCACGTATCAACGATAACCCTAAGAGCATTACTATCGTCGTAAATATGAGTTGCCGATGTTACCGTTGGCCCGTCTGATCCTACTGATGTTTCAACTGAGGTATTCGGGTCTTTGGCATCAATTTCATCCTGCAACTCTTGGTTCTCTTCCTCTAGTATTAACTTTTCAGCTTCGCAATCCTCTAAGTCTTCGCGCAACTGATCTTCGTCCCCCCCATCTTCATTATCCATATACCGAGTTAGTCCCACAGCACCTTGCAAATCATGCAAGTCCATGTTTGGGTCTTCAACTGGTATGACCTTCAACCATTCTGGTAGTATGTTACTCATTAGGGTGCTGATGGTCTAGCGGGGATAGTTCCAGTTACTGTTGTAAGTTTGTAGTAGTTCACTCCATCAATGCTAGTAAAAACATTGTCGCGAGTGATGTTTAGAATTACGTCTGTCCCTGCAATGTCGGCACTTGGCCCATCAATCTCGATTCTACCTGTAGTGTTTTGGTAGAGTCGATTGCCTTGGATTGCATCAATTTCTGCCGTTGTCGTAGTGTCAACTATAACACCAGTGCTACCCGCAATGTGATTGATGTGGTACGAAGTCTTTGCAAATGCCTTATTGTATAGAGTGGAGCCAGAAATTGTCACCTTAGTCCAATAGTTCGGTTGGTAGTATGCACCAATTGCCGTAGTCCCATCTGATGTGTATCTAACCTCAACATCAACATCGATTGATGTGGGGATTGGTGGCGTAATGTCGAGGACGTAGTGGAAGGTGTTGATTGCATCTGTAAACGTAGCGTAGTCTACAATGCCTGGAACCGTAAACTGATCCGTGGTCTTGTAGCTATACACATTCTCACCAAGTCCATCATTGGGAAGCACCATGTAGCCTACAGTGATGGTCTGCAACCCTTCAAAGTCTCCAATATCTCTAGATGTAACAACATGGTCGGCTGGTGCTGCTGGCTCAGTTTTAAGGTAGGTGATAGATTTCTTTACTAGACCATCCCCAACACCGCTTGTTGACTCTCGCAAAACACCAGCCTCAAGCCAAACCTCTGTCAGTGTCCACTTAGCATCGGTCTCGTCTATCTTATATGTCCCTAGATAAACTGTAGTTCCATCACTATCTAAGGTCGTAGTGCCAACCACACCAGTATAAGCCGTATTAGGTAGTGCCACGCTAGTCCTAGAAACGCGCTTAAGGCCATTCAAATCATAATCAATGGTATCATCCTTCTCCTGAACCCAAGAGCTTGTAAGCGTCTCGTAGGCTAAGGAAACACGCTTTGCGTTGATTGATGGGATATAGACATACGCAGCTTCCACGCACACCATGTCAGGATATACGCTCTCTGGAATTGCTTGCCATGCTTCATCCACACCGCTTCCAAAGAAGTCTTCTTGCTTGGCTAGGAAATCTGGCAGGATTCCCCCAATGTTCTCGTGATACCAGTCAGTCTTATCTGAGGCTGGGTCGCAAAGAAATTCAAGCCGATAGCGTCCGTTCCACAGTCTTTCAACTGAGGCAGAGCCGTTTGCTACTTTGAGTCGTGTGCTACCTAATACTGCCATTTGTAATTCTTAGATTCCAGTGATTATGAAGTAGGAGTCGATTTCTGCTGTGACATTCGCAGTGCCAGATTTGTTCTCAATCTCTAGTCTGACACGATCACCTTCTTTTAATGTTGCGATTAAATTTAACGGGAAGAATGCCACGTCTCGACCTCCAACCAAGGAATTTACCTGTCGGCTAATGTGAGTGATTTCCTCTGGGTATGTGATACCCCCATCTGTGCTTTTAGTAACCCGCATATCGAGAACATCATTCGCACCACCTTCTATCACGAAGTCACCAACGATCTGATAAGACCCATTGCCCGATAGAAGCTCAAACTCTCCGTTTGATGGCATAGATAGGTGCGAGCTAGTGTCCACGTTGAACGTCCCTAGTAAGGGGTAATAAGTGTCTACTACGGAGATAGTAGTCGTCACCTCTGCCGTGATACTAGACTTGATATACTTGGTCGTATTTGGCATTCCAGTATTATTCGACCAAAGAGACTTAACATTCGTATGGTCAATGTTGGGGTGCTTTGTAGTGTCCGAAGAATTAAGGACTCCATTTCGAGTTATACGCGCATTTGCAATCTGTAAAGACTCGTCGTTGTTAATGTTAGCTGGAGCAAAGTCGCAGAACGCGCCGCTTGTAGGGAGGTCGCAATTCATCCCCAAGATCACACGACCATCAAAGGTGAAACCTGCGCCAGCTTTAAATAGCGAAGTGAAATTATTCATCGCTCGTGCAATAGTCGTCTCTGTTCTGTAACCACCAATCCAAGTGTTGCGGAACTCCAATTCTGGCGTCCCACCAAATCGACCAGTGCCACTCTCAAGACCTTGCCTGTAGCCGTCTAAATATCCGAGTGACGTGCAATCATTGAAATTCACAACCTTAATCTCGATTGCGCTTAGTCCGTTCGTGTCGGTCAAACCGAACACGCTTGAACCTGCACCGCTTGTGCTAACTGCCAAGTCCTTGAGAACTAAGTTACCGCTTCCACCTACGGGAGATGTAAACATTGTATAAGCACCTGCCGAGCTAATTAGCTGGGACACGTCAAAGGTTGCGCCGCTGAGTGACAAGCCACTAGCAGGAACCTCAATGGTCTGACTTCCCATGTCAATAATGCCGTCAATGAAATATGTAATCGTGCTATCTAGTGTGCCAGATAGGTCGGATGCTTGCTTGACGATCTTCTGGGATGAAATGCTGTTCAGCGCGGTATAGTCAACCACTGCGCCAGAAGTCGGTATTCCGCTATCTGTGTCTGTGATAGTTGTCTCTACGTTGCTAAGTGCTACTGAGTAAGCTTGAACCTCTACGCCAATATCAGAATCAAGCAATGTTGTTGGATCATTTACCTCTGCACCTGCTTCAATTCCGTCTAGCTTGCTTTCGTCTGCCGTGGTGAAGCTTGCTGTGGTTGCATCTAATACCGCGCTTTGTGTCTGCTTACCATCTAAGGCAGACTGTGTAGCTGTGCTAATTGGCTTGTCGGCATCTGCCGTATTGTCCACATTGCCGAGACCAATGTTAGTGCGAGCTGCAGCAGTATTAGACAAGTCTGAAAGGTTTGCACTCTGCGACAGGAACAACTCAGAAGCAACGGTAATCTGTGCTGGCGAGTCAGTAGCTTGGTAGTTCTGGATCAAGTCCCATAGCTCAATACTAACTGTCCCTTGTGGGATAATCACATACTCTGGACGATTCCCCTCAATCTTAATCTCAAGCACAGACAACTTGCCGCTTTCGCCATTGTCCCAAATGTCAATGCTGAAGTCTCCGTTTGCATCTGTCTGCACAGAGTCAGAGCTTTGAGCAACCGTCACCCCTGCTGTGCCGTCCGTCCCGACTTGACCAAGTGTGAACTTAATCCACTTGTTAGCAAATGGTTGATTATTTACGTTGTTGATTGGGCCAGTAATGTTGCAAGATGCCATATTATAAATTTGGTTTAACTAATTTGTGTCGCTTGAGTGACTTGTGTGGAATCTTTGAAGCTTTGAACCGAGGGCCAGCAAGACGAACTGCCCAATACATTTTGGTGCGCTTCCACTTGCTAACTCCCATTACTTCCATAATCTCTAGGAATAGCCTTGCTGCGTCCTGAGAGCTTATAGGAGACGTTCCAGCGTGACCTAATACACAAAACCAATCGTGGGCTACAGCAGCCTCTAAATACTCTCCAAATGGAGGGTAGATATTCCAGAGGAACTTAGGCACTGATGCACCATCCGACACGAAGCCGAACGGAACTTGAACCAACCCGAACTTTGGACTGTCGTAAATGAACTCTTGCTCAAGAATTGCTACACGTGTCCACTTGCCGTCGATCTCTCGACTTCCAATCTTTGCGTCTAAATCTGTTACGAAATGTCCCATTATGGTGTTACTGATGCTTTTGCGTCTGTTGATACTGCTTTCTCAATTGCATTAGAGTCCCCTTGCGGAGAGTAAAGGTAAACGTCACCCTTGTATGCGCACCCCATCATATAGCTGACGAAGTAAAGAACGTAGAGTAGCGTTATTAGTTTATTGCGCATTTGGCTCCCATTCTGATGTTCGCTCGTCAATACGGATGACTAGCTCTTTCATAATTGCTACTGCCTCAATTGCATCCTCAAGCTTGTCAACTTTCTCGTCCAAGTGCTTGATCTCATTTGCTAGTTGAATCCTTGCTTCGGTATTCTGTCGAACATCCGAGAAGGTGTAGTCAACCGCTTTGTTCCCAACCCAACCAAGGCATCCACCACCAATGAGTAGAATGCCCATCGCTAATGCTAGGTGGTTCTTGATTGTTGATTCAGCACACATTATTTTTTCTTCAGAGTGTTCTTGGATTTAGGTTGCAGCTTATTCTTATACTTCGGTTGAAGCTTGTTCTTAGACTTAGGCTTGAGAGATTTGGTTCGGCAGTTTGATTTACTTGATTTCATTAAACTTCTTCAGATGGAAACCATCCTTCAGCTTCAAGCTGCTCTCTGGTTCGTAGGTTTGGCGATAGTGATGGTGAGGATTCAATGAGTGCCACAATGTCAATGCTGCCGCCCTTGGCCTCGGTGATTGCTGCGGCGATTCCCGCCTCTTCCTCTTCCGTGATTGCTGCTCCAATCAGCTCCCCAAATGAAAGCTCGTCAGCGTCAGCGTGGATTGGTTGTGTGCCGTCTAATGGCCCAATTGCAATGCGTCCATCGCTGTGTTTTTGAATCCCGCAGAATAGCTGCGAGGTTTCGCCCTCAGATATCCCGCGTGGACGTGCGAGCATCCATAGCTCATGCGACACGGCTTGCCCGTATTCTTTCGATGGTTGGCTTAGGATTAGATAGGTCATTTAGTAGATTGAGTAATGGTCGTTGATATTCGACTCAACGCCTGCGCGGTTTGCTGATTGGTCGGTATTGTAGATGATTAGCTCCTTTATATTAAAGTCTCCGAAAGCGGCAATAGGATTTCCGCCAATATAAACGCCAGCACTTGATGTATTACTGGTGTTGCCGTCCGTCTGAAAACTGCTACTAGTGGCAACCTGCGCTCCATTGAAATACAGAAACGCATCTGAATCAGTCCAATTGAGGAAGCCAGTAATTAGAGTTTCCGAGTTGCCGTGGGTCGTTGAAGATCCGACGTCTTGGAATCCATCAGCATCAAGCCTACGTCCACCAATTCTAGCCGATGCAGAGAAGTCTTGAGAGTCACCAAGCAAAAGCCTTGCTCCCGACACTCCCCCAGCCACCTCGAAATACCTAGCGCTCCCAGTTCCAGCATTATCTGGTGTTATTACAGAAAACACTTGCCCATATCCGACATTTTTAAATATATCTAATCCAGTCCCAGACAGAGCAAGCCCATCATCAACCCCATCAAAATCAATCCCACCCGTCACCAGACTGCCAGCAGACACAATCTTCGGCTGTGCTGTTGTCGTGATCTGTGTCGCGTCGTTGCCATTGCCGCTTTGGTCATACCATGTTGATACGAAGCCGTCGCCAACTCCGCAGAATGCGACGAGATCGCCATTTGTAATTTGACTAGCTGTGAAATCTTGCGTTGCGCTGTCAGAACTACGACGAACCTCAACCACGTCACCAGCCAGCCACCCAGAAGACAGAGCACGGAGGCTGTAAGCTGCTGCTGCGCCGCCGTAAAGGTCTAGCAGTCCCTCAAACTTGGGACTCAATGCGTCACCATACCTAGCACCACGGAATTGGCGTGTCCCTACGTTACCGTAAGCTGTGCGAAATTTGAATTTTCCCGTTGGCATGATTATATGACAGAAACGTCTGTCCCGTAAATTGTTCTAAATCTCTTGGCAATCGTATCGTAGATACCCTGCCTACTTATTTTCATCAAAGCTTGATCCTTGACCATCTGCACAGTGCTAAGCGCAATGCTCTGAATCTGCTCACCTTGAGACTCTTGGTAGCTTCGTGCCGCATGATACGCCATGAACTCAAACCACTCGGAAGGAACATCTTCAATTGTCCCGTTCTCTCCGTCTCCGTAAACATCGGTGAACTCCTTCTTGTATGCTACCCATACAGTCGCCCCAACATTAGGGTCTGTGATGCGAATACCATTATGGTCGGGGTATGCGCAACCACGATAAGCACGTCCTTCTCCAGACCACAGCTCACCGTTGTAGTAAGTGATGAACTCTCCGATGGTGTCCTTGCCTAGTTCCTCATATGGAATGTAACCGTCTACAACTGTCCGTTCTTCGACGACCAAGTAGCGTTCCCACCAAGGAGTTTCATTATACAGAATGTGCGCAGCAGAGTTTAGCAAGTAGCCAATGTTCTCTAGCTCCGTCCCAGCAGCAAACGCAGCACCAGCTCTTGCTTGTGTCAGCCTAACTAAGTCTGCCCATTTGCGTGTGTTATTTGCCATTATGCTGTCAACGCATCCTTATGCGCCTTCTTGTAAATATATTTATTGAAGTCTGCGTTTCCGCGATTACCATCAATCTTCTCGCACTCATCAAGTGCCAACATGTAGTGGAATTGGTTCATACTCTTACCCTCAACCAAGCCGCCGTCTGCAAAGTTTCTGTAAAAGTATTGCCAAGCACGTTGGTCATTAGCCATTAGCTTCTTCAGTAGACTCGCACGTTCTTTCAACGGGAGTTCTAGCATCTTCATAATCTTACTGTTTTGCATATAAAAATGGGGTTAGAGGTCGCGTTGACCCCTAACCCCGAATGTTAGAGGGTTCTAGCTTGTTGCGTCAATCTTACCGAGGCGATTAGCACCTTGGCAACCATGCGAAGCGTAGTAGGAACCAGCAAGCACCTTCTTGCCACCATCGAAAGGAAGGTCTGTATAGAGACGCTCACCCCAGATTTGGTGTAGAGAGAGATACTTCGGATCGTAGAGATAGCCGAGAGCAAATGACTCTGAGCCAGTCTGAGGATTAGAGTTGATCATGTTCATCTTGCCGTAGGCAGTGTCCATCATCTCAACATTGTATGGGATTGTTCCAACACCATCAACATTGTAGTCAACCTTAGAGGCTGTGCCAGCGTTGCGAGTAGTATTGTAGACAATCGCACTACGGAGCTTAGGCCATGCAAGCAAGGTCAAGTTCTCGTATTCACCACCTTCACCGTAGATG
>Ga0209197_1000551_pt1 | contig 26238 bp, 34 predicted proteins | sample COGITO_mtgs_1105_4_FD_184802 | JGI IMG/M metagenome (GOLD analysis project Ga0209197, IMG submission 184802) | Pelagic marine microbial communities from North Sea - COGITO_mtgs_110512 (SPAdes) (version 2) | ecosystem: Environmental > Aquatic > Marine > Epipelagic ... | reverse complement strand
ACCTAAGGAAAGACTAAATGAAATAATAGAAAAGGTAAGTTTATGGAAACAAAGTTGGAATTGGAAAAATAAAGATGAATGTAAAATAATAGAAAGCAGTACATCTATGGATGGTATGCATTGGTAAATAAAAAGTAACTTTAAAAACGTTATACTACAAATCATATATTATGAAGTTATTGCGTTACGAAGTTAAAGTTGGATTTTTTAAAGGGATTTTGTTTGGTGTAAGACATTACCCTTTTGAAGATGAACAAATATACGAAGAAGATATTGTTATTTACTTTGGAATATTTCAGTTAGTAATTACAAAAATATACAGAAAATAATTTTTTTGTATCTTAGAAAAAAATATTAACAATGATTAAAGCAAAAATAGAAAAGGTAAGTATATCATCAATCAACGAAAACGAAAATAACCCTAGAAGCATCAACAAGTATAAATTTGAAAAACTTGTTAAAAGTGTAAAGGATTTTCCCGAGATGCTAAAACTTAGACCAATAGTGGTAGACAAGGATAATATCATACTCGGTGGTAATATGCGTTACAAGGCTTGTAAGGAAATAGGTTTGAAAGAAGTCTATATTATACAGGCAGAAGATTTAACAGACAAACAGGCACAGGAATTTATTATTAAAGACAATGTAGGCTTTGGTGAATGGGATTGGGATATTTTAGCAAATACATTTGACAACGTTGAATTGAAAGATTGGGGATTAGATGTTTGGCAACCCGAAGAAGAAATTGATTATAGTGTTTTGGATGAAATTGATTTAGAAGAAAAAATTGATAATTTATACGACCAAACTAAAAAATCAGTTATACTTGAATACCCAACAGAACAATACGAAAAAGATGTTAGACCTTATATTGATAAATTAAAAACTATTGGCGTTGATATGTCTGAACTATTTTTAAACGCATTAAAAAATTATGAATCATAAAGTTTATGTGATTAGTGCTAATAGATATAATGATTTACCATTCAATGATGAACAAAAAGAAAAATATATCTTTTGTGTTAAAAATGGTCAAAAAAAATTATATGAACAAAATGGTTGTAAGGAAGTTTACAATACGGGAAACCTAATGGATAGCAGAAATTTTGCACTTGAACATTCATTTAAAAATAACTCTATTTGTATTCAACTTAGTGATGATATAAAAAAGGTAACAACAAATAAAAATTTTGTAAAAAAAAGAACAGTACCTTTAGATGAAGCAATAGAAGATATTGTAGGTAAGTTTAAAAAAATAAACGGAGTTTACTTAATGGGTGTTCCACCAACAGATAATTTTTTCTTTGCTAATAAAATAGTTGTAGAGAATAAGTTTTGTATTGGAGATATGTTATTTGTTAAGCCAAATGAATTGAGGTTTGATAATCAACTAACTTTAAAGGAAGATTATGATTTTACTTTACAACACATACAAAAAGCTAAAGTTTTAAGGTATCAAAAATATTTATTTACATTTCAGCATTATTCTAACGCAGGAGGGGCAGTTGATATTAGAAATGACAAAGAAGAACAAAAAAATATAATGATTTTAAAATCAAAGTGGGGTGATAAAATTAAGCTAAACACAAAAAGAAAAAACGAAATACTAATATGAAAACACTAAAATTAGAACTAAACGAACATAACGTAAAGATTGGCTCAAAATGTGATTATGTTCCACCTACAGTTACTGAAAGTTGTTTATTAGAATATGATGGCAAGGTTATTGGTTTCTATCTAACAGAACTACCTGAAAAATTAAATCAATATTTAAATATAGCGAACAATGAATTTCTAAGTAAAAATGTTCCTAAGTCTTTACTTGAAAGGTCAGATGTTTATGCTATGCAGAAAAAATATGGTATAAGTAGAGCAGAAGCTAAAGCAAGAAATACTGTTCAAATGTCTACTATACTAGGTGGGGTTTTAGCAAAGCCACATTTAAGAAGACCTTACAATTCTGTATCAACAGTACACACACATAAAAAAGCAAAAACATTTATCAAGGCAATGTTATTAACTTGTAAGGAATCAGAAAAATTAATCAAGAAATATATGCCTGAACAATATGAATCACAAAAAAAACTGATAGAAGAAACTACATTACCTAAATATAGATTCGGAGAACTATTTACAAGTAGTATATCTAATTATAATATAGCTGCTCCATTTCATCAAGATAGGGGTAATTTAAAAAATACAGTAAATGTAATATTAACCAAAAGGAAAGATACTAAAGGTGGAGCATTATGTGTACCCGATTTTAATCATACATTTGAGCAATCAAATAACAGTATTTTAGTGTATCCTGCTTGGTATAACATTCACGGAGTTACAAAGATAATTATGCAGAATGAAGAAGCATACAGAAATAGTTTAATTTTTTATCCATTAAATGGGTTTGACAAATAATATGAACGAAAGTAGACACATAAAAAAGGAATCACTATTAGCTGCACTAGAACAAAGTCTAGGAGTTGTTACAGTAGCTTGTAAGAAAGCAGATATACCTCGAAGCACATATTATAAATGGCTAAAGGAAGATGAAATGTTTGCAATAGCAGTACAGGAAATAGAGAACGTTGCTTTAGACTTTGCAGAAAGTCAATTACATAAACAGATTTCTGATAATTCAACTGCAGCTACAATATTCTATTTAAAGACAAAAGGAAAGAAAAGAGGATATGTTGAAAGGCAAGAGATAACAGGAGCAGATGGAATGCCAACTAATTTTCAGATTGAAATAATTAAGAATAGTGAAGATAAAGACTAATGTAGTTTTTGAGCATCTATTAGAAACAGATAAAAAAATATCAATAGAACAAGGTGGAACTAGGTCGGGTAAGACTTATAACATACTGTTGTATATTATATTTCATTATTCATTAAAGAATACAGGAAAGACAATAACAATATGTAGAAAAACATTCCCATCAGTAAGGGCATCTGTAATGAGGGATTTTTTAGATATATTAAAAATACATAATTGCTACTTTGAAGCTAACCATAATAAATCAAATCACGAATACAAGATTAATGGAAACCTAGTAGAATTTATTTCTTTAGACCAACCACAAAAAGTTAGAGGTAGAAAAAGAAACTTACTATTTATAAATGAAGCCAATGAACTAGATTACGAGGATTGGCAGCAATTAATATTTAGGACAGATGAAAAAATAATTCTTGACTTTAATCCATCAGATGAATACCATTGGATTTATGACAAGGTAATACCTAGACAAGATGCCGATTTTAACATTACTACTTATTTGGATAATAGTTTCCTTAGTGATAGCATTAAGGAAGAGATTGAAAGACTAAAATATACTGACGAACAATATTGGCAAATCTACGGACTTGGTATAAAGGGAATCAGTAAATCAACTATATTTAGTTATGTTGAGGTAAATCAAATTCCTGAAGATGCAGAATTTATTAGCTTTGGTGCAGATGCAGGATATACCAATGACCCGACGAGTTTAGTTTCTGTATTTAGAAAAGACTATGACCTTTACGTTAAAGAACATTTGTATCAAACTCAAATGACTACAATAGATATCCATAAGAAATGGAAAGAAGTTGGAATAGAAAGACAAACAATATACTTTGATTCAGCTGAGCCTAGATTGATTGAGGAACTGCGTAGGATGGGTTGGAATGTCAGACCAAGTTTAAAAGGTGCTGATAGTATAAATGCAGGAATAGATTTATTAAAACGCTTTAAAATACATATCTTAAAAGATAGCCATAATGCTATACAGGAATTTAGGAACTATAAATGGCAAGAAGATAGAAGTGGTAAAATGATTAATAAACCTATTGATAAAAATAACCATATTATTGATGCTATCAGATATGCTACTTATTCAGTATTAAGCAAACCAAACTTTGGTAAATATACTTTACATTAAAAAAAGTTATTAAATATTTTGTTAATTAAATAAATAATGTTATATTTGAATATTATTAATTATAACAACAGAAATTATGACAATAGTAACAAGACAAGAATTTAGAAATTTAGAAAGCAAAGCAATACAAGGTTATTCTTGGTATATCAAGGGTGCTACTTTAAAACAAGAAGTCGCTTTATACGAAAGAATAGCAAGGGATTTAAAAAAAATATACATAGTATCTAAATAAAAACAACGGGAGGGTAAAACCTCCCTTTAAAAACAGAACAGATGAAAAAATTACAAACTTTAGTATTGATTTTAGCACCAAGCTATTTTATAGGTAGATTATTAATAGGTTTAATTTTTAATATTTAAAATATGGAATGGTACGATTGTTTAAATCCACACGAACAAAAAGAATATGAATGTTCAGAATGTGGTAAGCCACTAGGAACCGATGCAGGGTATTGCTCGGGAACTTGTTTTGAAGCGAGTATGAGATAAAAATATTCTTTGTGCAATGGCTACTTAGTAGCTTTCTGTGGGGTAGTCAGAAATGGCTACCTTTTTTTTATTACCTTTATTGAAATAAAAAACTAAATAAAATACGTTATAATAGTATGGCAATTAAAATTAAAATACCAAATTCATTAAGTGAAATTACTTTAAGACAATATAAAAGGTTTTTAAAGATTCAACAAAGTGAAACAGAAGATAGATTTCTAAATGCTAAGATGATTGAAATTTTCTGTAATATAGAACTTAAAGATGTTATCAGGTTAAAGTTAAAAGACACCAATGATATAATAAGCGTTCTGAGTGAACTATTTAATCAAAAGCCTAGCTTAGTAACTAAATTTAAATTAAATGGCGTAGAGTATGGCTTTCACCCTGAATTAGATGATTTATTGCTAGGGGAATATATTGACCTTGATAATTTTATAGGAGATTGGGATAATATGGAGAAAGCTATGAATGTTTTATACAGACCAATTATAGTAAGGTTAAAAGACAAATATAATATTGAAGAATACCAAATAGAAAATTCTGTTAATTTATTGGATATGCCTATGGATGCAGTTTTATCATCAATTTTTTTTTTGTGGAATTTAGGTCTAGAATTGTCGCAAACTATGATGAATTATTTGGAGGAGGGGGAGACAGAAGCCTTGACTCAGTATCTCAATTCTCAAGAAAGTGGGGATGGTATCAATCAATTTTTGGACTCGCTAACGGAGACATTACACGATTTGAAAATATCACTAAATTAGGAATGCATAAATGCTTTACAATGCTATCTTTTATGAAAGACAAAAACGAAATGGAAGCAAAACAGATTAAAAAGAAATTTAAATGAGCAATCAAGGAGTAAGAGGTTACTATCAATTAACAGAAACCATAAAAGAACAACTACTAGCAGATGTAAATGTAAATACAGTTACAACAGGGGATATTACTGATGTGAATTTAAGTAAGCAAGATATATTTCCATTAAGTCATATTATCGTAAACAACGTAACAGTAAATGAACAAACCTTAGATTTTAATATAAGTATTCTAGCCTGTGATATTGTAAACCAATCAAAGCTACAAACAACAGATATTTTTACAGATAATAACGATATACAAAATATTCTAAACAATCAACTAGCAGTCTTAAATAGGCTTATACAAAGACTTAGGATGGGTCAGTTACATACAGATATGTATCAATTAAATGGAAGCCCAAGTCTAACACCTTTCTATGATAGGTTTGATAATCAACTAGCAGGGTGGACTGCAACAATGGATGTTCAGATATACAATGATATTTACATTTGCTAATGAATGGTTATAAAAATTTAAATGATGCTCTAGAGCAGTATGCTAAGTATGTTATAAAACAAGCTAGAACAAATCTAACAAAAGATAATAAGGGTGATGGTAACTTATACAATTCTTTAAGTTATGATATACTAGAAAATACAGATGAATTTCTAGTAGACTTTTTAATGGAAGACTACGGAATGTTCGTAGACAAAGGGGTAAAAGGTAAAACAAGCACCTATCCTGAAACACAGGCAGCACTATCTCAATTTCAATATGGTAGTGGTACAGGACCAAAAGGTGGCTTAAGAAAAGGAATAGATGGTTGGCTTAGAAAGAAAAGGTTTCAATGGAGAGATGAAAAAGGTAGGTTTATGAGTTATCAAACTATGACTTATTTAATATCTAGAAGTATTTACAACAAAGGTTTAAAAGCAAATTTATTCTTTACTAAACCATTTGAAAAAGGAATAGAAAAACTATCACAAGAATTGTATGCAGGCTTTGTTAAAGATGTAGATAATTCAATAATATTAGGACAAAAAAAATAAACAATGGCAGATATAGCATTAAGAAGCCCACAATTTAAACATAAAGAAATCCCTGCATCAGGGGTGCTTTCTTCTGTGTGTACAGTTACAGTAGATGGAACATTAAGATATACATTAACAAAAAATGTAGAAGCGAGTACATCTGTTAATTTTGATATATCAGAACTTGCAAGGGATTATTTAGAAATACAATACAAGGGTAATTTTCACGCACAATATGTAGACATAGTTACAACTATAACAAATTACGCAGGGTTAAATGGTCAAGGTACTGCAGTAGGAACTGCAACTACTTATACAGATAGAGGGTTTGAAGCATACGGAACTTTTACAGAAAACTCTAACCCTTTGGTTTACGAATTAAGACCAAGGTTTTTAATTGCAGATGAACTTAATTCAAGTGGTTCATTTAATATTACAGTATTAGCACCACAAGGAAAAGCTGCAATATTGCCAAATGTTGATTTATCAGGAAATTTGTCAGCACTTATAGTTAGTGGCACTCCAACAAGTGTGGTTTGGAATGGTATTACTGTAACAATTAAAAGAATAGATTGCACTAAATATGGTGATGGTAAAAAAGTTATATTCATTAACAAGTATGGTGCACAACAAGAACTTTGGTTTTTCTTAAAAAATACAACTGCAATAGGTAGAACAAACGAGGGGTTTAAATCAAATACAATAACATACCCAACAAATAATCACGCAACCTATTCCAATAGAAATGCACCTAATAAAGTATTTAATACACAAGCAAAAAGAACGCATAGCCTAAGTAGTGGATATTACCCTGAATTTGCAAACGAATTTTTTGAGCAATTACTATTGTCAGAATATGTATGGATGGAAATACCAAGTAGGGGAGATAGTAGGGTTAATATTGTTACCCCTGTGAAAGTTAAAACCTCATCAGTTAATTTTAAAACATCTGTTAATGATAGGTTAATAGAATATACAATGGAATTTGAGGAAGCATACGATTACATAAATAACATAAGGTAACATAAAATAACATAGAATAACATAGAATAACATAGATGCAAAAGTTACAACTTTACATACAGGGTCAGAGGGTAGATTTATTCAAAGATGAATCAGTTTCTTTTACGCAGACATTACAAAACGTAAAAGATATTAGTAAAATATTCACAGAATTTACTAAGACATTCGCAGTTCCTGCTTCTAAAGTAAACAACAAGATATTCACTCATTATTATAATTTTGATATTGATGATACTTTTGATGCTAGAAGTAAAGTGCCATCTAAATTAGAATTAAACGACTTACCTTTTAAAGAGGGTATGTTAAAACTAGATGGAGTAAAGTTAAAAAACAATGTACCTCATACTTATAATATTACATTTTTTGGTAATACTGTAAACTTAAAAGATTTATTAGGAAGCACTCAATTATCAGCATTACAATACCCACAATCATTAAATCAAATTTATAGCTTTGATGGTATTACTGCTGCAATGCAAAATGCACAAGAAAATGGTGATATCATAGTGCCTTTAATCACACATACAAACAGATTAATTTACGATAGTGGGTCACACGAACAATATGATAATGAAGAACAAATTAACAACATATCACATCACGGAACAGGAACAATTAATCAAAACGGGGTTAATTATACTCAATTTAAATACGCTATAAAAGTACAGGCAATATTAGATGCTATACAATCAGAAGAATTTGCAGGTGGTCAAACAATTACTTTCTCAGATGATTTTTTTAATAATACTACAAATGAAAAGTTTGATAGCCTTTTTATGTGGTTGCACAGAAAGAAAGGAGATGTAGAAGCACCATCACAAGTATTACAGAATTTCACACAAGTAACAGAGTTAGGGACAACAGTATGCGTTCCAACTACAAACTGCCAACCATCAGTAGCCAATGCAACTAATGGAATTGTGTCTACAACTGCTACATCGCCTTATAGCATTTCTTTTTTAAGTTTAGATGTTGTACCACCAAATACGACAGATGCCTATACTGTTAAGGTTATTAGAAATGGGTCAATAGTTGTAGGAGAAAAAACAGGAACAGGCAATCAGCAACTTATATTAGTGCCTTGGAATAATAGTACTTATTCTATTCAAATTGCATCATCTACTACTATGACTTTTGCAGCAAGTAGTATAACAATGACTGTAAGTTGGACAACAGGAACTATCGGTGGATTTGGTAATAATGGTCAAATGATATTTTCTAATGCTTCAACATTTACTACAACTGCTTTTAAGGAGTTTAATATACAGGAGCAAATACCTAAGATGACTATTATAGAATTCTTGACAGGTCTTTTTAAGATGTTTAATTTAACTGCTTATGTAGATAATACAGGAACTATTGTTGTTAGAACTTTAGATAGTTATTATGATGCAGGAACAGGGAATCAATATGTGAAAAGGGTGATTGCAGATGGAGGAACTGTTGAGTCAGTTGAATGTGTTGAATTTTCAAATATTGTATCAGAGCCTATAAATATTGATAAGTATTTAGATACTACAAAATCAGCAGTTAATGTTGCATTACCTTTTTCGAGTGTAGAATTTAAATACAAAGGGTTAGGAACATTTTTAGCAAAACAATTTGAGCAGTTAAATAATACACAATGGGGTAGCTTACAATATACTTTAAACGGGGATATATTTGATGCACCATCTAAACCTTATAATCTAGAAGTACCTTTTGAGCATATGCAATATGAAAGGCTTTATGATGTGCAAGGTGGAACTGCAACAGATATTCAATGGGGTTATTTTGTAGACGATAATCAAGAGCCTTATTTTGGGTCGCCTTTATTATTTTATCCTATAAGAGAGGGTAATGGAACAAACATAAGAATAAGAGATTTTGATGGGGGTGATATTGAAGATATTGACGAATACTTTATTCCATCGAATGCTTTGGCTTTATCATCATCTACAAGTAAAGAAAATATACATTTTGGAAATGAGATAAATGAATATCAGGCAAATGAAGCAGGAGTTAATTCTTTAGCTTTTACAGATACTTTATTTTATACTGATTATAGAACATACATAAGTAACGTATTTAATAATAGAAGAAGATTAACAAAGGTTACTGCATACTTACCTATGAAGATTTATTATAATTTGCAGTTAAATAACCTTATACAAATAGGTCAAAATAATTATAAGATAAATTCCCTAACAACTAACTTAACAACAGGGAAAACAGACTTTGAATTATTAAATGATGTTAAAAGCACATTAACTGCAACATCAGAAGCACCACCTAGTACAGTAGGAGGGGTTAATGCTACTAATATAGGTCAAACATCTGTTACTATTAATTGGAATCCATCTGTATCACCTGATGGAACTACTATGTCTTATTACGTTGTATCTTTTAATGGAAGCCCTGTTGGTGGGTCAATGGCACAACCATTGCAAACAACCTATTCAGATACGATTACAGGCTTAACATCAGGAACAACTTATTCTGTAACTATTGTTGCTTATGATATTCTATTAAACGCATCATCACCATCAGCACCATATTCATTCACAACATTATGATAAAAAATATAATAGACTTATTGCAGATAGCAAAAGGAGAAACGGAAAATATAAAAATTGCACAGGGTAAAAATGCTTTGCCTAAAAACTTAAAGTCAGGATTAAAACATATTAAAAATACTATCAAATGGCAATAGAAAAGGAATATACTTTAAAACTATCAACTGCAGATGCACAGGCAAATGTTGATGAACTTAATAAGTCATTAAAATTACAAGAAAGTTTAATTGATGATTTAGAGAAAGAAATTCGTCAATATGAAAAGCAGTTAGATAAAACATCAAAGGCAGACTTAGCAGCACAAAAGAAAATAAAGGATGCTTTAAAAGCAAAAAAGGAAGCATTAAAAGATGAAAAGATTGCCTTAAAAGACTTAAATAAGGATAGGAAAAAAGCAAATGAAGAATTAAAGGAAGCAACAGAAAATGCTGCAGATTATAGTGGTGCTTTAGGTTTAGTGGATAAGCAAACAGGGGGTTTAGTATCAGGATTAAAAAACCTTAAAGGTGGTTTAGGTGGTGCAACTAAGGGAATGAATCTTTTAAAGGTTGCTATAATAGGAACAGGGATAGGTGCATTATTGATTGCTATAACTGCAGTTACAACTGCGTTTAAATCCTCAGAAAAGGGTCAAAACAAGTTCGCAAAATTATTGGGAATCATTGGCTCTGTTGTAGGAAACCTAGTTGATTTATTGGCAGACTTAGGCGAGGGTATTATTGCAGCATTTGAAAATCCTAAACAGGCTTTAATTAATTTAAAAAATGCAATTCAAGAAAATATCACTAATAGAATTGAAAGCCTTATAGATACTTTTGGTTTTTTAGGAAAGGCTATTAAAAAAGTATTTAGTGGAGACTTTAAAGGTGCTTTAGAAGAAGCTAAAAATGCAGGAAGTTCTTATGTAGATACTTTAACAGGAGTTAAAAATACAATAGACAAAGTAACTGAATCAACTAAAGGGTTTGTAAAAGAATTAAAAGAAGAAGCAGTCATTGCGGGTCAAATAGCAGACCAAAGAGCAAAGGCAGATAAGATAGATAGAAAAAATATTGTAGATAGGGCAGAAGCAAATAGGAAACGTGCAGAGTTATTAGAAAAGGCAGCTAATAAAGAAAAGTTTACTGCTAAAGAAAGAATTGAATTTTTAAAGGAAGCAGGAGCATTAGAGGAAGAAATAACCAATAAAGAAATTGAAGCAGCTAGATTAAGGCTTGAAGCTAAGACATCAGAAAATGCTTTAGCAAGGTCTACAAAGGAAGATTTAGAGGAAGAAGCGCAATTAAAAGCTAATTTAATTAATTTAGAAGCAGCAAGATTAACAAAACAAAAGCTAGTTACAAGTCAAATAGTAGCAGCAAAAAGGGAAGAAGAAGCAGAATTAAAAGCTATAAGAGATGCAGCAGCTTTACAAAAACAAGAAGCCGAAAAGGTAGAAGCAGATAGGCAGGCTGCAGTTGATAAAATAAATAAAGATTTAGAAATTCAAAAAGAAAACGAAAAGGCTCAAACTGAAATACAAAAAATTGAATTAGAGAAAGAAAGAAAGATAGCAGAACTTGAAAGGTTAAAAGCAACAGAAGAAGAAAAGGCAAATATCATAGCTTTTTATGATGGTAAAATTACAGATGCAAAAGATAAAAACGAGGAAAAGCAAAAAAGGTTAAAAGAAATAAGAACAAAACAAACCTTGTCAGATGCTAAAAATACTTTTAATCAAATTGCACAATTAGCAGGAGAAGATTCTAAAGTAGGAAAAGCATTTGCTATTGCTAGTGCTACAATTAGTGGTGTAGAGGGTGTTCAAAATGCTTATAGTACTGCACAGAAATCACCTATTACTGTTGCGTTTCCTGCATACCCTATTGTTTCAGCAGGATTAGCAGCAGCAGTTGCAGTTAAGAATATTGCAACAATAAAAAGACAAGACCCATCAGGTAGAGGTGCTTCAGCATCACCTTCAAAACCATCAGGAATACCACCAACCCCATCAATACCACCTGCATTTAATATAGTAGGTGCAAGTGGAACAAATCAATTAGCAAGTGCAATAGGTGGACAAACACAACAACCCGTTCAGGCATTTGTAGTTTCTAGCGAGGTAACAACTGCACAAGAATTAGATAGAAATATAATTGATGATGCTTCAATAGGTTAAAAAAGCAAAATTTAAAATTTAATACGTTATAACATTATGAGAATAGTTGAATTAATATTAGACGAAGAACAAGAAGAAAGTGGAATTGAAGCAATTTCAATCGTAGAAAGTCCTGCAATAGAATCTGATTTTGTAGCCTTAAAAGGTGAGGAAGTAAAACTAGCAGAAATAGACAAAGAAAAAAGAATATTACTAGGTGCTTTATTAATACCTAATAAACCAATATACAGGAAAAACGAACAAGGGGATTATTACATATTTTTCTCTAAAGATACTATTTCAAAAGCATCACAAATGTATTTAAGAAATGGCTATCAAAACAATTCAACCTTAGAACACTCTAAAGATTTAAAAGGTTTAACATTAGTGGAATCTTGGATAGTTGAAGATGAGGTACAAGACAAGTCTAGAAAGTATGGATTGAATGTGCCTGTTGGAACTTGGATGGGAGCAGTAAAAGTTAATAATGAAGAAATTTGGAATGAATACGTTAGAACAAATAAAGTTAAAGGTTTTTCTATTGAGGGTTATTTTGCAGACAAAATGGAATCGCCTAAAGAAGAAATTAAAGAAGATATGTCAAGTCAAAGTGATAAAGAGACCTTACTAAAAATAATTGAAATCTTAACTGATGAACAGAAATAGACCAAAAAACAAAGGCATTTACATAGGTAGTAGAACAAGCCCTAAGGGAAGTTCACGTGCTTGTTTATGTTGGGATACCAATACATATTCTAGAGATTGTTGTGATGGGTCTATTGGTGCGCAGGGCATAGGAAATATTACAGGCTCAAACTGAAAATGCAAAATTTAAATTAATAATCGTTATATAAATAATATGAAATCAACCGAAATGTTAAATCAAATTAAAACACTTCTAAATATTGAAGTTAAACTTGAAGAAACCAAGTTAGAGAATGGCACAATAGTAAGTGCAGAATCATTTGAGAAAGGAAAAGAAATCTTTATAGTAACAGATGATGAAAAGGTAGCAATGCCTGTTGGAGAATATTTACTTGAAGATGGTAGATTAGTTGTAGTTGAAGAAGAGGGACAAATTGCAGACGTTAGAGAAGTATCTGATGAAGTTCCTGCAAAGGAAGAAGCATCAGAAGAAGAAGAAATTACTGAAGATTTAGCTGAAGAAGAAGAAAAAAAAGAAGAAGAAATGGCAGATGTTGCAGATTGGGAGGGAATGGAAAAAAGAATCCAAAACCTAGAAGATGCGATTGCAGATTTAAAGGCTAACAAAGAAAGTAAAATGCAAGAAGAAGAAATGTCAACAGAAACTCAAGCACCTTTAAAGTCAAGAACTGTAAAAGAAGAGTTTTCAGAAGAAATTCCTGCAGAGGTTAAAGAGGAATTATCAGAAGCATCTGCAAAACCAATTAAACACAATCCTGAATCTAAAAGCAAAACAATAAACAAAGTAGAATTTGGAAAAGGTAAATTTACATCAACATTAGATAGAGTATTAAATAAATTAAATAAATAAAATAGAATGAGTAATTTAAAAAATGTAGAACTAGCTACTACAACAAACATCACTACGACTTATGCAGGACAATTTGCAGGCGAGTATATCGCTGCTGCTTTATTGAGTGCATCAACTATTGACGATGGAGGAATCACAGTAAAATCTAACATTGCTTTTAAAGAAGTAATCAAGAAATTATCAACAGATGCAATCGTAACTGCTGCAGGATGTGATTTTAACCCAACATCAACTGTAACATTAACTGAAAGAATTTTACAACCAACTGAATTACAAGTAAATTTACAATTATGTAAGTATGACTTCGTAAACGATTGGGAATCTCAGCAAATGGGCTATGGTTTAGGTCAGTCTTTACCTCCAAAATTTGCAGACTTTATGATAGCACACGTTGCTTCAGAGGTTGCACAAAATACTGAGTTTAACATTTGGCAAGGAGATACTACTGCAGGGTCTAAAAATTCATTTGATGGATTTGAAAAATTAATCGCTGCTGCTGTAACTGCAGGAGATGTACCTGCAGGTCAGGCTTTAACTTCTGTTGCATTAACTGCTGCTAACATCGTAGAAAAATTATCTGACGTTGTTGAAGCTATTCCTGCTGCATTATATGGAAAAGAAGATTTATTCTTATACATTTCATCTAAAGCTGCAAAACTTTATGTTCAAGCATTAGGAGGATTTGGTGCTAATGGACTTGGAGCAAATGGTGTATCTAATATGGGTACTCAATGGTGGAACAATGGGTCTTTAACTGTAAACGGGGTTAAGATATTTGTATCACCGGGATTATCTGATGATAAAATGTATGCTGCACAGAAAAGCAACCTATACTTTGGTACAGGGTTACTAAACTCAACTCAAGAAGTTAAGGTTTTAGATATGGCAGATTTAGACGCTTCTAACAATGTTAGAATGGTAATGCGTTTTACTTCAGGAGTACAATTTGGAATCGCTTCTGATATCGTATCTTACGCATAATTAATTAATAACCAATAAAATAGGGTAGGTAGAATTTATCTACTTACCCTTTTTTTTTAAAATCATAAAAAACAATGGCTTGTACATTAACAACAGGGAGAAAAATACCTTGTAAAAGTGCCTTTGGAGGCATAAAAAAAGTATTATTTGCAGACTATGGAACGATAGCTTCTATTGCAGTAGATAGCGCAACTAAAGAAGCAACTATCACAGATGGTAGCCCTGCACCAAGTTGGTTTGAATATGATGTAAAAGGAAATTCTAGTTTAGAAACAACTGTAACCTCATCTAGAGAAAATGGAACTACCTTTTATACTCAGACTTTAAACTTAACTTTAACATATTTAGATGCTAAAACTCAGGCAGAATTGCAAACACTTGCAGTATCTAGACCTTATATTGTAGTAGTAGACTATTACGGAAACAACTTCCTATGTGGATTTGAAAACGGAATGGAATGCACAGGAGGAACTGTAGTTACAGGAGCAGCAGCAGGAGACCTTTCAGGTTTTACTTTAACCTTTGAGGGATTAGAAGAAACTGCACCTTATTTCTTAGATGCAGCAGTAAGTGCTGATGCAACACAGATTGACCCAACTGCATAATCTTATTATTTAGTTAAAATTAAGCATCCTTTATTGGGTGCTTTTTTTTTGCTTTAATGATTTTACAAATAACTTATTTTTTTACGTTATATTAATAATGATTATATTAGCAAAGTCTACAATAGAGCAAACGATACAGATTATACCTAGAGTATATGAAACGAGTGTTACTATCAAATTGAGAGATGATAGTACGAATGATGTAGTTTCTATTATATTGCCAAGTGCATCAGTAAATGGAAATTATTTAGATTTGTCTTCTGTTTTTAATTTAAAAGAAAATAGATTTTATGATTTAGAGGTATATCACATAAAAGGTATTTATGGCGAATTTAAACAAAGGGTAATTTCTTCAGGTGGTACTTTTGAAAGTGGTGCTTGTTTATTAAGTTTCTTAGAAGCAGAGAATTTAATGAAAACAACAGATTTAGAAATAATTTACAAGGACAGAATATTTTGCACAAATCAAGATATTGACCAATTAAATAATAATTACTACGATTTGAACTTGGGTGAATATTCAGATTATAATGGTTATGATAATACTTATTTAGTAATATGAAAACAAGATTAAGAAATAATAAAGGGCAGTTTATAAAAAAATCAAAAACATCAGAGTTTGGTTTTGTGAATTTAAGCACTTATACAAGCCCTGTAATTAAAGAAGTATCAGGAAAAGACTATATTGAATATGGTGCTGATAATAACTATTTTCAATACTTAATTGATAGGTATAATGGTAGTCCAACAAATAATGCTGCTATAAATGGAATCAGTCAAGCTATTTATGGAAAAGGATTAAATGCTACTAATTCAAGTGCTAAGCCAAATGAGTATGCTCAAATGGTTTCTTTGTTTAAAAAAGACGTAGTTAGGAAATTATGCTACGATTTAAAATTGATGGGACAATGTGCAGTTCAAATTATCTATTCTAAGGATAGAAAAACTATTGCACAATTAGAACACTTACCTATTGAAACTTTAAGAGCAGAAAAATGTAATGACGAGGGTGATGTACCTGCTTATTATTATTTTAAAGATTGGGCAAACATAAAAAGAAATGATGTTCCTTTAAGAATACCTGCATTTGGTATGTCAAGGGAAAATATTGAGATATTATACATACAACCTTACAAGGCAGGGTTTTATTACTATTCTCCTGTGGATTATCAAGGTGGATTGCAATACGCAGAACTTGAAGAAGAAGTATCTAACTATCATTTGAATAATATCCTTAATGGCTTGAGTCCTAGTATGTTAATCAATTTTAACAATGGGACACCTAACCAACAGGAAAGGCAATTAATAGAAAATAAGATTGCTGAAAAGTTTAGTGGAAGCAGTAATGCAGGAAAATTTATTTTAGCATTTAATGACAATAAAGAAAGTCAAGCAGAAATAACGCCTGTTCAGTTATCTGATGCACATAACCAATATCAATTTCTTTCTGAAGAATCAACTAAAAAAATAATGGTTGCTCATAGGATTGTAAGTCCTATGTTATTAGGTATAAAAGACCAATCAGGATTAGGAAACAATGCAGATGAAATAAAGACTGCTAGTTTATTAATGGATAACACAGTTATAAGACCATTTCAGGAACTTTTAATAGATAGCTTTGACAAAATACTAGCTTACAATGATATTAGCTTAAATCTATACTTTACGACCTTACAACCTTTAGAATTTACTGAGGTAGACCAATCTATTCAAGACAAGGAAACTATTGAAGAAGAAACAGGAGTTGAGATGCAGAAGTTTAACTTGAAAAAGATAGACGGAAAACAGGCTTATGAAACTAAAGAAGAAGCAGAAAAGGTAGCAGAAGAAATGGGTTGTGGTGGATATCACGAACACGAGGTAGAGGGTATTACTTATTTTATGCCTTGTGTAAGCCACGAAGAATTGAAAGCACCTTGTTGGGATGGTTATGAGCAAAGAGGTATGAAAGATAAAGATGGAAAGCAAGTACCTAATTGCGTTAAGTTAGAAGAGGTTACTTTAGAATCTTTTGGAGAAGATGAAGATTTAACTGAATGGGAATTAATTGATGAAAGAAAAGTTGATTATGAATCAGAAGATGCTTTGGATTATCAAATAGACCAACTAAACACAAAAGGTAAAAGTTTACTTTCTAAACTATGGGAATTTGTATCAACAGGAACTGCAAGACCAAATGCAAAAAGCAGTCAAGATGAAACAGTTGATGGTACACAATTTAAAGTTCGTTATCAATATGCACCTTTAAAAGACACATTTAATAAAGAGGGTGAAAATGTTACTAGAGACTTTTGTCAGAAAATGGTAGTAGCTAAAAAGATATATCGAAAAGAAGATATTGAAATGATGAGTAAACAAGCAGTTAATGCAGGGTGGGGTCCACGTGGTGCAGATACCTATTCTATTTGGTTATACAAAGGTGGTGGTGCTTGTCATCATTTTTGGATGCGTAAAACGTATATGAAGAAAGGAAAAGGAAGTATTGATATTAATAGCCCACTTGCCCCTACAATTAGTGTAAATCAAGCTAGAAAGGCAGGGTTTAAACCTGAAAAGAATAGTGAGTTAGTTGCTAAGCGACCTATTGATATGCCAAACGAGGGATTTTTACCAACAAATAAAAGAAGATAGATGGCTACACAATTATTCATAAATAGAACAGACCTTATCAGAAATTCCATAATGGATGGAAATATTTCGACTGACAAGTTTATACAATTTGTAAAGATTGCACAGGAGATAGATGTTCAGCAAATAATGGGAACAGATTTGTATAATGGTTTAGCTGCTGCAATACCAAATATAGATGAGCCTGCTAATGCAAGATGGAAAACAATTTTAGATGACTATATTGTACCAATGTTAATATGGTATTCACAGGCTAATTACTATCCATTTGCTGCATATCAAGTAAAACAAGGTGGGGTGTTTAAACATACGTCAGAAAATTCAGTTTCAGTAGATAAAAATGAAATAGATTTTTTAGTAGAAAAAGCAAGAACTAATGCAGAATGGTATTCTAGAAGATTTATTGATTTTATGAGTTTTAATCAGGCAACATATCCTGAATATACAAGTAACACAAATGATGATATTTACCCTAGTTATGATTCAACATTTAACGGATGGGTTTTATGACGTACAAACCTAAGAAAAAGAATATTGAAAAGTTAAAAGTTTTTCTAAAGAAAAAAAACAAAAAAAAAGTAAGCAATGGCAAATGAAATCTATTATACAAGTTGGTGGGGAAGTCCTGAAAGAGTAGGATGGGGAAGCATCTATTATGATTTCAATAATCCTTTGACAAGAGAATATGAAGCTAGAGTTATTGCAGATGGTGGTACTATTGAAGCCATTGGATGTGTTAATAATGCAGATTTTAATTAATATTCTGTGATAATAAAAATAAAAATAATTAAAGATATTTAAAAATGGCAACACCAAGTTTAGCAATGATACCATCAGGGTATAAAGCGAGTAAGGTTTATAGTGTACTTCCTGAAAGTGGAGTTGGGGACTTTGACTTTACAAGGGCGACAACTGCAACAAGAGTAAATAGTAGTGGGTTAATAGAAGAAATGGCAATTAATGTTCCTAGACTTGAATATCCTTTGATTGATGGTGTTGTAAATGGTTGCCCTAGTTTATTATTAGAGCCACAGAGAACTAATTTAATTACTGATAGCCAAACTTTCACAGGTACTTTATCAGAAGTTAATAGGCAATCTAATAGTGCAGATATTGTTGACCCTTTTGGAACTAATACTGCTTTTAAATTTACTGTTTTAACAAGTGGTGCAGATGCTAATACAAGAATTACAAATTCTATATCAATTACTGAATTTTCTATATCTATTTATGTTAATGGGTTAGCAGGTCAAAAGTTTGAGTTGTTTTTAGCGAGAGATAGTTATTCTCAAATTTTTTCTACAAAAGAAGTTTTAAGTGGAGGTTGGCAAAGAATTGAATTAAATGGCACTTTTTCTACTTCATCTACAACTGTTGTTATAGGTTTGGAATTTGGATTTACTTCTGATGATAGTGTTGCAGGTCAAGAATATTATTTAACAGGATTACAACTAGAACAAGGTTCTTACCCAACTTCTTACATCCCTACTAACGGAAGTTCAGTAACTCGTAATGCAGAAACTTGTAATGGTGCAGGTAATGCAGATACGTTTAATGATTCAGAAGGTGTGTTGATGGCAGAGATTAGTGCTTTGGTAGATGATGGGACTTATAGATATATTTCTATTTCTGATGGAACTGCTAATAATAGAATTTTAATCAGATATGTCGCTGGGGTTAGTAATACAGTAGGACTTTTGGCAATTGTTGGAGGTGTTGAACAAGCAACTTTACCTTATGAGGTTAATAGTATTTTAGACAATAATAAGGTTCTTATTAAATATAAACAAAACGATTACTCTTTATGGGTAAATGGATTTGAGGTTGATACTGATACAAATGGTATTGTTCCATCAGAAAACACATTAGATAGATTAAATTTTGCAAATAGTGATGGTTCAACATTTCCTTTCTACGGAAAAACTAAACAAATACAATACTACAATTCAGCATTAACAGATAGCGAACTAGAAAAAATCAGTTCTTGGACATCTTTTTCAGATATGGCTAACGGACAACAATATTCAATAATATAGATATGGCAAATACTTTAAAATTCGGAGCAGGACAATGGGCAACAAAAGAAGGTAGTACCTTAGCCTACAATGACGAGAATGACAACTACAAACCTCTGCCCTTTACATTCACAAGAGCAAGTAACGCAACTGTTGTAAACAAAGCAGGGTTAATAGAAACAGTAGGCAATGGAATACCTAGAATAGATTTTTTAGGTAATACACAAGGTGCTTTAAAACTTGAGCCACAAAGAACAAATCTAATAACTTATTCAGAAGACTTTCCTAATACTTATTGGACAAAGGGTGGTGCTAGTATTCAAGGAGACCCAAGTACTGCGGGTAGTGAGTTAATAGTTAATGGAGATTTTGCAACAGATAGTGATTGGATTAAAGGAACGGGTTGGTCTATTAGTGGAGGTTCTCTTAACGGTTCCTCAACGACTACATCAGTTACTCAACTTAACACAGGCTTGGTAGCAGGCAAGATGTATCAAGTAGTTTACACTATATCAAACTACGTTAGCGGCTCTGTTAGAATAGAATTGGGAAGTGCTAATGTTTCTGTAGGTACAACAAGAAGTGCTAATGGAACATACACAGAGTACATAGAAGCGTTAGGGGACGAACAATTAATTTTTGACGGTATTTCAGCTTTCACAGGCTCAATAGACAACGTATCAGTAAAAGAAGTACAAGGTTTTACATCGCCCGATGGAACTACTAATGCTTATAAGTTAGTTGAGGGTACGAATAATGGAGAACACATTATTTATAAAATTTCCATTGGGGTTACATCTGGTGCGACTTTATCTTATTCGTTTTTTGCAAAAAAAGGCGAAAGAAATGTAATACAAACTTATAATTATGTTGGTGGTGGGTTTCAGAATGGTGCTGACTTTGATTTATCAACAGGGGTTGTGAGTAACCAATATGGCGGTTTAGGTTCAATGACGGAATTAGATAATGGTTGGTGGAGATGTGATTTTACATCATTAGCATTAGTCGGGCAAACTGGAACAAATGTAGCAATTAGAACATTAGATAATAGTAGTAGTAATTCATATCAAGGAGATGGAACGAGTGGTTTTTACATCTACGGAGCACAATTAGAAGAAGGCTCATACGCTACTTCGTACATACCAACACAAGGGAGTACAGTAACAAGGTTGGCTGATGTTTGTAATAATGGTGCTAATGACCAAGTAATAAATTCAACAGAGGGAGTATTGTATGCAGAGATAAAAGCATTAAATGAAACAGGAGGTAATAGGTACATTTCTTTAAGTGACGGAACAGATTCCAACAGAATTTTATTAAGATTTCAAGATACAGACAAAGTGGGTTGTTTTGTTAGGTCTGCAAGTGGTTCTTTTGCTGAGATAACAAAAACCTCTGCATCTATATCATCAAACTTTTTAAAGGTAGCAGTTAAATGGAAAACAAATGATGTTGCTTTGTGGGTTAATGGGGTTGAAATAGGTGTAGATTCAAGTTTTACTACTTTTAATGCAAATGTATTAAACAGACTAAACTTAACAGGAGCAACTACAACCACATCTCAATACTTTTACGGAAACGTTAAAGATTTAAAAGTATATAACACAGCATTAACCGATAGCGAATTACAAGCATTAACAAGTTAAGTGTAACAATTACACCTATAATAACAACAAGAGTAAATCTTTACATAAGGAATACAATAAGATAAGAAAATTAAAAAAACTATACAGATAATATAATAACTAATAGTTATAACCAAAAGTTAAAATAAATAAGTAATGAGAATAGCAAAATACGAATTTGATTCAAGAGAACAAGCACAAAGTAAAATTGATGCTCTTGGAACTGCAACTGATGAAGATGGAAACGAATATCCAACTCACAAAAGTACCATTGTACAACTAGGAAATATTGTTCTTGAACAAGGAGAATATGACGAAGAAGGAGAAGAAACTACTGCTCCAGTATTATCAGAAGGTTGGCATATTGACGTATGTTGGAACGATGCAGATATTACTACAATAGAAGAAGAAGCAGTTTTAGATGAAGATGGTATGGTAGTAACACCAGAAGTGACATCAGTTGACCATCCTTATGGTTGGAAATCTTACGCAGTTGATGTTGAAGGTAATGGTGTACATTCTTTCTTTGGATTGAACTACGAATCACACAAAATCTAATAACGTGGATATGCAAGATATTAAATTGGGTGCTTTAAACTTAATAACCTTTATGGTTAGTTTTTCCAACATAGAACAATGGCTGAAATTAACTTTACTTTTAGTATCTATTGTGTACACAATTATGAAAATTATTAATATGAGTAAACAAAATAAAAATGGCTAATAAAATATCAGAAGATACACAAGTACAACTAGACTTAAAAACTATTGGTATTATTGTTACTGGTGCAGTTTCCATAGCATCTGTTTATTTCGCTTTACAATCAGATATAGAACTTGCAAAGCAATTACCAGAGCCAGAAATAAAGAAATCAGAGTATGAATTAAAAGATGAGTTAGTTCGTACAACGATAATAAACATTAATGAAAAGGTAAATAAGAATAGTGAAAAGCTAGATAAAATAGATGAGAAACTATTTCAAATAATAAAAAAATAATTATGAAAACTTTTTTACTTGTAATATCACTTTTATTTTCTGTAAATCTATATTCTCAAAAAGTTACTTTATTATATGTTAATTCAAGTTGGAATAAAAGCAATGACTATAAACATTTAAGCACACTTAAAAACGTAAGGGTTTTAAAAGTTAATTATGATGACCAACCAAAGAAGTTTAAACAACAAGTAAAATCTGTTCCGGCTATAATATTGTTTGATGAAAATAATAAACTTAAAAGGGTATGGCAAGGTGGTTTATCAATGAGTTTAAATGTAGACCCAAAGGAGATACAAGCAATGATAAATAAAATAATAGGACAATAAATTGAACTATTTTCATAAATAAATATTTTCGTATATTTACACAAAATTAATAACAATAAAAATTACATAAATGGCTACAACCGGAGTATTTAACGGAACTAACTTAATTTTAACAGTGGAAGGTGCCACGGTTGGACACACTACAAGTTGTTCAATGTCTTTATCAATGGACACGCCGGAAGCTACAACTAAAGATTCAAACGGCTTTTCTGAGTATATTGGAGGCGTAAAAGGTGGAGAAATTTCTTTCGAGGGATTAGTAGTATATGACGATGCGTCAAATGCTATTGAAATGGCTGATTTTCTTTTAGCTAGAACTCAATTAACTTGCGTATTTGGAACTGCTGAAACTGGAGATGCAGTTTATACTGCTGAAGCATTTTTATCAAGTGTAGAAATGTCTGCTGAGATGGAAGCTGCCGTAACTTATAGCGGATCTTTAACTATCACTGGAGCAATCACAAAATCAACTAACTAATAATAATTAGTTTTTATCATATAGGCCGCCGTCATTATTTGGCGACGGCTTTTTTTATATTAATTTTAAACCTTAAAAAATGACAAACAAAAAAAGGGGTTACATTGACATCAAAGTTGGTAACAAAAACAGAACTCTACATTTTTCAATGAACTTTTGGTCGGAATTTACCGAGCAATTAGGAATCAGTTTAGCCGATATTGGCGGAGCATTTCAAAACGGAATATCAATAAAAGGATTAAGAGCCTTAGTTTATTCAGCAATCTTAGCAAACGACCAAGAAAAAGGTAACGAAATAGATTATAATTTATTTACTGTTGGCGCTTGGTTAGATGAATTAGACGCCGAAAAAATTAATGAGATTGTTGAGGTAATGTTACAATCTAAAATTCTAGGTAATAGTTTAAATGGCGAAACTGAAACCAAGGGAAAGCGTCAGCCGTCAAAGAAACAATAAATTTTGAAAGTTTAACTGATCACTATATTGGATTAGTTGGAATAAAGCCTGACGATTTTTGGCGGCAAACTTGGAGGGAAAATGCTTTAATTGCTCAACACTATCACAACAATATCAATCTAAATTGGGAGCAAACTCGTTACATTGCCGTAATGATTCACAATGTCCAATGTGAGAAAAAATCTCAGATGTTAAAGCCTGAAGATTTATTTAAATTACCAAGCGATATTGCAAGAAAAAAGAAAAGGGCAGAGCCTAAATCTACTAAAGAACAAATGAATTCTTTTATGGCAAAATATCAATCAATGACTAATAAAAAGACGTTAAAATAAAAGCGTCTTTTTTTTTGTATTTTTGTTTCAACTTATTTAATACTATGGCCGAACAGAATTTAAAAATAAATATTACCGGAGATTCTTCCAAGTTAAAAAATGCGCTAAGTTCTGCGAGTTCTAAATTATCAAATTTTGGCTCAAAGATGCAAAGCGTTGGGAAGTCGCTATCAACTAGATTGACTTTGCCTTTAGCCGTTGCCGGTGGCGCAGCAGTAAAGTTTGCAAGTGATTTCCAAGAATCAATGAACAAAGTAGATGTTGCCTTTGGCGAATCTAAACAAGAAGTAAAAGACTTTGCAAAAACTACATTAAAACAATTTGGTATTGCAGAAGGTAGTGCTTTAGATATGGCTGCTTTATTTGGAGATATGGCTACCTCAATGGGATTAAATCAAAGCGCTGCATCTGATATGAGTACATCTTTGGTTGGTTTAGCCGGAGATTTAGCATCTTTTAAAAACATAGGAATTGACCAAGCGACAACTGCATTAGCGGGAGTTTTTACCGGAGAAACCGAATCTTTAAAAAGGTTGGGTATTGTTATGACTCAGACAAATTTAGAGAGTTTTGCAATGGAAAGAGGTATGAACGCCAATATCAAAACAATGACACAAGCGCAAAAAGTTGCGTTACGTTATAAATTTATAATGGAATCAACTTCAAACGCTCAAGGCGATTTTGGTAGAACAAGCGGGGGTGCTGCAAATCAAATGAGAATATTCCAAGAGTCTTTAAAAGAATTATCTGCGAAGTTTGGTCAAGTTATATTGCCAGTATTTACTAAATTAGTATCATTTGCAAACGGCTTACTGCAAAAATTTGCAGAATTAAGTCCAACAACAAAAAAACTAATAGTAGTATTTGCGGGTATCGCTGCGGCTTTAGGCCCGGTAATTTATATTTTGGGAACACTTATGACAATGGCACCGGCTATTGGAACAGCATTATCTGTTATGATGGGGCCGATTGGTTTAATAGTTGCCGGATTAACTGCAATATCAGTTGTAATTTATAAAAATTGGGCGGGTATAAAATCCGCTTTAGTAAAAATAGGAAACTATTTTATAGAATTGTACAACAATTCATTGCCTATTCAATTAGCGGTTGATTCGTTAATAATGAATTTTAAAAATATGTTAGCCGTTGGAAAGTTTGTTTTTTCTACTTTCTCTACAATAATAAAAACCTTTGCAAAAAACTTTATGACTTTATTTAAGGGCATTGGCGATATTATTATGGGCATTTTTACCTTTGATAAAGATAAAATTGTACAAGGGTTTACAGACTTAGCAGATGGATTAAAAAACAACGTCACAAGCGCATTTGAATCTATTAAAACAGACGCCTCAATATTAGGTAGTTCTGTTGTAGATAATTTCAATGAAGCGTTACAACAAAAAACAATCGCAAAAATAGTTGTTCCGGTTGAAATGGCGGTAAGTGGTGCCGGAACAAGTGAAGGTGGAGTTACTCCAAGTGGTGTAAGTGGCGGAAATGGTGGCGTTCCAACAAGACCGATGGCAACAACTGCAACGGAAGGAGTAAGCGGTGCGGGAATTCAAACGCCTATAAGCGATATGATTGCAGCCGATACCGAAAGGCTCCCAACTGTTATGGCGGAACAACAAGCGGTTTTAGCAGAAAATAGACTATTAGCGCTACAACAAGCGGAGGTATTTAATCAAAGAGCCGGACAAATTATTAACGGAGGTTTACAAAATATTGCGTCAGGAATTGGAGCTGCATTAGGTAGCGCAATTACCGGAGGAGGTAACTTAGCTGGTAAATTATCAAAAGTTATTTTAGGAACTATTGGAAGTATGGCAATGCAATTGGGTAAATTAGCTATTGGTATTGGTATAACGTTAAAGAAAATACAAATTGCTTTTAAATCTTTAGCGCCTGGGGTTGCTATCGCTGCGGGTATTGCTTTGGTTGCTTTGGGATCTTTATTTAAAGCTGGAGCATCAAAAATTGGCTCAGGTGGTGGTAGAGCAACTGCTTTTGCAAATGGTGGAATTGTAAGCGGCCCAACAATGGGATTGGTTGGAGAGTATCCTGGTGCAAGACAAAATCCTGAGGTTATAGCGCCATTGAACAAGTTGCAAGGTATGATTGGAGAAAGTAGAGGAGGTGGAAACATAAACGTAACGGGAGAGGTTAGAGTTGATGGACAAGATTTATTGATTGCAATAGAAAGAGCAAACGAAACTGCGGTAAGGGTTTACTAAAAAAAAAGAATGGCATACGGCGTAAAATACAGATTAGAGTTTTCCGATGTTTTAGGATATGGGAAAAAAGTTGAAATATTAAAAAAAGATTAT
>Ga0209197_1000538_pt1 | contig 26713 bp, 22 predicted proteins | sample COGITO_mtgs_1105_4_FD_184802 | JGI IMG/M metagenome (GOLD analysis project Ga0209197, IMG submission 184802) | Pelagic marine microbial communities from North Sea - COGITO_mtgs_110512 (SPAdes) (version 2) | ecosystem: Environmental > Aquatic > Marine > Epipelagic ... | reverse complement strand
CAAAAATTTTTAAAATGAATTCAAATAGAAACTCGTCGAGAGGACGACAAGAAGGTAAGAAAAGTACTCCTCTTAGTAGAAAAAGTACTTCATCTAGTAAGAAAAGTACTCCACTAAGCAGAAATACACCTAAAAAGACGTTTACCAAAATCAAAGAAGGGCCAAAATCTGACGAATCATCAGGAATTCGCTTAAATAAATACATCGCTAATTCAGGTGTTTGCTCTAGACGTGAGGCAGATACATATATAGAACATGGTAGTGTAGAGGTAAATGGTAATTTAGTAACCGAGATGGGTTACAAGGTGCAACCAAATGATATTGTTCGTTTTGATGGAACAAGCATTACACCAGAACAGAAAAAATATATCTTATTAAACAAGCCTAAAAATTATATTACTACCATGGACGATGATCGTGGTAGAAAAACGGTAATGGACTTGGTTTCAAATGCTTCAAAGGAAAGAATTTATCCTGTTGGACGTTTAGATAGAAATACTACGGGTTTATTGTTGTTTACGAATGACGGAGAATTAGCAAAAAAGTTAACACATCCAAAACACGATGTACGTAAATTATACCATGCATCTTTAGATAAGAAGCTTGAGTTAAAAGATTTAGAAAAATTACGTGGTGAAGTAATTATAGAAGGGAAAAAGGTTTTTATTGATGCGGTTTCTTATGTAGACGGTCAACCAAAATCTGAAGTAGGAATTGAAATTCATTCTGGCAGAAACAGAATTGTACGTAAGATTTTTGAACACCTTGGTTATAAAGTAAGCAAACTAGATAGAGTAATTTTTGCTGAATTAACAAAGAAAAACTTACCGAGAGGAAGGTGGAGAGAATTAACAAATCAAGAATTAAGTAATCTTCAAATGTTGAAATAATTTCTTCAGCTTATAATATATAAACCTTTTAGAAGTTAAATTCTAAAAGGTTTTTTTTATGTATTTTGAACTATAAAGTCTATCAATTTTGCGGCTAAACTCGCGCTGTGTTCGTTTGTATCAAAATTTGGATTAATTTCTGCAATATCGCAAGAAATTACTTTTTTACTTTCGAATAAAAAAGCAAGTACTTTATAGGCAAAGTGTGGCGTAAATCCTAAGGAAGATGGCGCGCTAACTCCGGGAGCATAGGCAGATGAAAATCCATCTAAATCTATTGTAATATATAGGTAATCTACATTTTTAATAAAAGCATTCAATTGTATTTTGAGGTTTTCACTAAACGTTTCACACTCAAAATTAGAAATATAAGAAACCTTGTATTTTTTTGCAATTTCAAATAATTCTTTGGTATTTGATTGTTGCTGAATTCCGATTGCAAAATAGGAAACAGTATCATTTTCGCTTAAAATTTGGTTGAATGGAGTACCCGAATTTGCTACTGTCTCCACAGCTCTTAAATCGAAATGTGCATCAAAATTGATAATACCTATTTTGTTCTTAGAAATATTTTTGATGGCATCTTTAATTCCGTTAAAATTGGCATAGGCAATATCATGACCGCCACCAATTGCAATAGGTAGTACATTATATTTAATTAACTTACTAATGGTCTTAGAAAGCGCTTTTTGGCAATCTTCTAAATAAGTATCCAAGCAAATGACATCACCAAAATCTATAATTTTTTTACCAGTATGATGAATCGGAAGTTTCCCTAATTTATTACGAATACTTTGAGGTCCTTTTCTAGCGCCAATTCTACCTTGATTTCTCCTTACACCTTCATCACAAACGTAACCAACCAAACCAATATTAATGTTTTTTTTGCTGTTTATATCTTCAATATGAGCTGCTTCTATTTCTTGATGCCAATATTGATTATTTAACTCAGATTTTCTACCTGAATACGCTTCTATTCTTCCAGCTGCATAACCGACTTTTAAATCTTTAAAAAAACTCATAATTATCATTTTTTAATTTCTAATCCGTTTAAAAACACTTTTTCAATGCAATGGTTTCCGAAAGAATACGGAATGAAGTTGTATGAATTTATTTTTTGAGTTAAAATCAAGTTTGCTAATTTTCCTTTCGTAATTGTTCCTACTTTATCTTGTAGATTCATGGCATATGCCCCATTAATGGTAGCTGCATTAATAGCTTCTTCCGGTGTCATTTTCATTTTGATGCAAGCAGTAGCAACTACAAAATTCATGTTTCCGGATGGTGCAGAGCCTGGGTTGTAATCTGTTGCTAGGGCTATGGGTAAACCTTCGTCAATCATTCTTCTTGCAGGCGTATACGGAATGCTTAAAAAATAAGAACAACTAGGCAAAGCAACCGGCATTGTTTTTGTGCCTTTTAAGGCATTAATATCTTCCGTTCTCATTTCTTCTAAATGATCTACAGATAATACCTCATTTTTTATTCCTGCTTGTATTCCGCCAATGGCAGTAAACTGGTTTACATGAATTTTACCTACTAAATTATATTTTTTTCCAGCTTCTAAAATTTGCTGTGTATCTGCAACTGAAAAGTAACCAGTTTCGCAAAAAACATCTATAAAGTCTGCTAGGTTTTCTTTTTGAATTGCAGGGAGTATATCGTCAATTAACATTTGTAAATACCCACTTTTATTATCTTTATAGTTTTCAGGAACAGCGTGCGCACCTAGAAAAGTAGCTTTTATTTCTATTGGGTAATGTGTATTTAATTTCTTGACAACCCTAAGCATCTTAAGCTCTGCCTCTTTTGTTAAACCATAACCAGATTTAATCTCTACAGCACCCGTGCCTAATTGTATAATATTTTCTAATCTAATTTTACTTTGATTGAATAAGTCTTCTTCGGAAGTTTCTTGCAAACGTTTTGCAGAGTTTAAAATTCCACCGCCATTATCAGCAATTTCTTTGTAGGAAAGCCCGTTTATTCGATCTACAAATTCATCTTCTCTATTTCCTGCATAGACTAAATGTGTATGAGAATCGCACCAGGAAGGTAGTATCATTTTACCTGTTGCATCAATTGTTTTTATTTCAATATCTGGACAATCTTCCATGAATCCAAAATCAGAAATTAAGCCGTTCTCAACTAATAAAAATGCATTTTTAAGTGTTGGTAAAACGTTCATCCCTTTTCCTGAAAGAAAATCAATTGATGTTTCCCTAACCTGAATTAATTCTTTAATATTTTTAAAAAGTACGTTCATTAAAACAAGTCTTTTAGTAGATTTTCTTCTACCAAGTTAGGTAAAGTAATTTTTAAATTAGGCGTTCTTTCCATTTCTCTTTTAATAGCAAAAATTGCTTCATCATTTCTAGCCCAACTTCTTCTTGCAATTCCGTTATTCACGTCATAAAAAAGCATGTTTTTCAATTTTGCATCTGCCGCTGCTGTTCCATCTAATAACATTCCAAAACCACCATTCATTACTTCTCCCCAGCCTACACCGCCGCCATTGTGAATAGAGACCCAAGTTGCACCCCTAAAGCTATCTCCAATTACATTATGAATTGCCATATCTGCCGTAAACTTACTTCCATCGTATATATTAGAAGTTTCTCTAAAAGGAGAATCTGTTCCACTCACATCATGATGATCTCTTCCTAAAATAATTACTCCAATATCTCCTTTTGCAATCGCATTATTAAAAGCTTCTGCAATTTTTATTCTACCCTCTGCATCTGCATATAAAATTCTTGCTTGAGACCCCACAACCATTTTATTCGATTTTGCATTTTTTATCCAGGTGATATTGTCTTGCATTTGCAGTTGAATTTCTGCTGGAGAATTCTCCATTAACTCTTGTAGCACGGTTGCTGCAATTTCATCTGTTTTGTCTAAATCTTCTGCATTACCAGAAGCACAAACCCATCTGAAAGGACCAAATCCGTAATCAAAACACATAGGACCTAAAATATCTTGCACATAAGAAGGGTATTTGAAATCGATATTATTTTCTGCCATTACAGCCGCACCTGCTCTAGAAGATTCTAGTAAAAATGCATTTCCGTAGTCAAAAAAGTAGGTTCCTTTTTTGGTGTGCTTATTAATAGAGCTCGCGTGTCTTCTTAAAGAATCTTGCACCTTTTCTTTAAATAGTTCAGGGTTTTCTCTTATTAAAATATTTGATTCTTCGTAAGATAAACCTGCAGGGTAATACCCGCCGGTCCAAGGAATATGCAAGGAAGTTTGATCTGATCCAATATGAATAAAGATATTCTCTTCGTCAAATTTCTCCCAAACATCAATTATATTTCCAATAAAAGCAATCGAAACCACTTCCTTATTTTTTTGAGCTGTTATCGTTCTTTCAACTAGTACATCAATATTATCAATTAAAACATCTACCCAACCTTGCTCATATCTTTTTTTAGCTGCTCTGCTGTTTACTTCTGCACAAATAGTAATACAGCCTGCAATATTTCCTGCTTTGGGTTGTGCGCCACTCATGCCACCTAAACCTGCAGTTAAGAATATTTTACCATTCGGATTTTCCTCTTTTTTTAATATTTTTCTAAAAGCATTCATTAAGGTAATGGTAGTTCCGTGTACAATTCCTTGCGGACCAATATACATAAATGAACCTGCTGTCATTTGGCCATATTGCGTTACACCTAGCGCATTAAATTTCTCCCAATCGTTGGGTTTTGAGTAATTAGGAATCATCATTCCATTGGTAACAACTACTCTTGGGGCGTTTTTAGAAGAAGGAAATAAACCCATTGGATGCCCAGAATACAAATGCAATGTTTGTTCTTCTGTCATGATCGCTAAATACTGAACCACCACAAGATACTGTGCCCAATTTTGAAAAACGGCACCGTTTCCACCGTAGGTGATTAATTCTTCTGGATGCTGTGCAACGTCAGGATTCAAGTTGTTCTGAATCATTAATATAATTGCTGCAGCTTGTTGCGTTTTTGCAGGATACTCTGAAATTGATCGTGCATAAATTTTATAGTCTGGTTTGAATCGGTACATGTATATTCTGCCAAATTCCTTTAATTCACTTGCAAATTCATGCGCTAATTCTTCATGCCATTCTTTAGGGAAATACCGCAATGCATTTTTTATTGCCAACTGTTTTTCTTTATTAGACAAAATATCCTTCCTTTTCGGAGCGCTATTTGCATCTGTTGGATAGTTTTTTTTAGCAGGTAATATGCTTGGAATTCCTTGTAATATTTGTTCTTTAAATGTCATGCTTAGTTGTATTTTACAATCAGGTTTTTGTTTTCTACGAGTAGAATCATATTGTGAATGTCATCTTTTAAAAGTCTGTCTTCCTCTAATTTGTCAACTTTTTCTCTAATAATTGAGTAATTTTTTTCAATAATTTCAGAGAAGGTATTTGGTCTTCTAAACTCTAAAGCTTGGGCGGCATACATGAGTTCAATTGCTAATATTTTCTCTAAATTCCCTAAAATTTGATTGAATTGTCGTCCAGAAATACTTCCCATAGAAACATGGTCTTCTTGGCCTAAAGAAGTAGGAATGCTGTCTGCAGAAGGGGGGAAGCACAAAGATTTATTTTCGGTAACCAAAGCTGCTGTTGTGTATTGCGGAATCATAAATCCAGAGTTTAAACCACCACTCTTCGTTAATAATCTTGGCAATCCATATTTACCTTCTAATAATAAATAACAACGTCTGTCTGCAATATTTCCTAATTCTGAAGCTGCAATAGAACAATAATCTAATGCCATCGCCAAAGGCTGTCCGTGAAAATTACCACCAGAAATTGCTTCAGTTTCACTTAAAATAATAGGATTGTCTGTAACCGAATTCATTTCTATTTCTGCCAATTCTAGTAAATGATAAAAAGCATTTCTAGAAGCACCGTGCACCTGCGGAATGCAGCGCATCGAATACGGATCTTGAACGCGTTCACAATTTTCATGTGAAGTAATATTTTGAGAATCTTTAAAGATTTGGCGCATTCGTTCTGCAACTTTTATACTTCCTTTAAAAGGTCTTATTGCGTGTAATTCTTCTCTAAACGGAGAAGAACTTCCTTTGTAACCTTCAATACTCATCGCGCCAGAAATATCTGCTAAATCAAGTAGATACTCCATTTTCAGGAGTCCGGTTATGGCGTGGGCTAAAATAAACTGTGTGCCATTGATTAAGCCTAAACCTTCTTTTGCATACAATTCTAAAGGTGCTAGATTGTGATTTTTTAAAACTTCTTTTGCCGGAACAATCGTGTCATCTATCCAGAAATCTCCTTCGCCAATTAAGGGTAAAAATAAGTGAGAAAGTGGGGCTAAATCTCCAGAAGCACCAACAGAACCCTGTTTAGGAACTGTTGGTAGCAAATCATTTTCAATAAAATAAATAATGCGTTCTATTAATTGCAAACGAACACCAGAAAATCCTTGGCAAAGTGCATGCACTTTACAAATCATCATAATTTTTGATAAACGCTTGTCTATATTTTCACCAACACCAACGGCATGTGTAATTAGTAAGTTTGTTTGAAGTTGGTTTGTTTCTTTAGGTGAAATTTGCACATCGCATAAGGGGCCAAAACCAGTATTTATGCCATAAACGGCTTTGTTTTTTTTGGTAATTATTTCTACCTTTCTTCTGCTTGAAATTATTTTTTCTTCTGCTTCTTTATGAATAGTTGCTTTTAAAACACCGGTTGCAAGGTCTTGTATTTTATGAAGTGTAAGTTGATCTGTTCCGTATTTAAACATTGTATTTTATTTGAATTGTCTGTTAACAAAGTTATGATTACTTTTGATGCTTTATAATACTCTTTATTATAAATATTAAGAACTATGAGTTATCAAATAGAATTAAGACATCTCCGTTATTTTTTGGCTGTAGCAGAAGAATTACATTTTCGAAAAGCAGCTGAGAAGTTGTTTATTTCTCAACCTGGCCTTAGTAGACAAATTAAGCTTATGGAAGAAGAGTTGGGGGTTGTTTTATTTGAAAGACACAATAGAAAGGTTGTTTTAACAAAAGTGGGTACATATTTAAAAGTGGCATTTGAATTACAATTAAAAACACTTTCACATACTCTAGAAAATGCAAAATTACTGCATGATGGCAAGAAGGGTGCATTGAAAATTGGGTATGTAGGTTCTGCTATGCAAGATGTTATTCCTAATTTATTACTAAGTTTTGAGAAAAATCACCCGAATATTTTATTTAACCTTAAAGAAATAGACAACCAAAATCAAATTGAAGGATTGCTTGATTACTCTTTAGATATTGGCTTCGTACGTTTAGAAAGAGTGCCAAGAGCTTTAGAAATTAAAACCATTTTAAAAGAAAATTTCTGTTTGGTTTTACCAAAAGATCATCCAATAAACGAAAATAATTTTAAAAGTTTATTACAATTTAAAGCAGCATCTTTTATTCTATTTGACGCTAAATATAGTACTTCGTATTACGAAAAAGTAATGCAAATTTTTGATGATTGTGGTTTTACCCCATTAGTATCTCACAATACAATTCACGCTAGCTCTATTTTTAAGTTGGTAGAAAATAATTTTGGAATATCGATTATACCGAAGTCCTTAGCGCAAAAAAGAGGTCATAAGATTCAATTTATTGAATTAGATATGATTCCTCAAAAAACAACACTTTCTGTAATTTGGAACCAAAAAAACACAAATCCGATTTTAAATGATGTTTTAGACTTGCTTTAGTCTCTGAAAACAGGAAAATATAAGTACAAAAAAACCCAAACTCTAAAGTTTGGGTTTGTAAGTGGTAGCTCCAGGAAGATTTTGGTTTTACTTCATTTCATGTGTTTTCATATAAGTATATGAAAATCAACAGTATAATGACTAAATTATGATAAATTAGTAAAGAGAAATCAAACGAAATAACAAGGATTTAAACCTGCGGAGCAACCTTTGGAGCAACCGGTATTTTCGCTATATCTTAGTTTTAATTATCAAAATTTAAGAAATATGTATAAGGTTCTAAAATCCTCAAAGGCAGCAATTCGATTTAGTTTAAAACATTCAAAAAAGTATTTATCAGAAAATAAATATCAAGAAATTCTGCTTGTATAATAGTTCTCATTTGTAGGAGCAGATAAAAGGGTTGGTTATTCTAAAGGGTATTCCGTTTCTTATTCAGATTATTACAAACAAAGAGTTAAAATTAATAAATCAAGGGTGGTTAATTCTCATACTGTTAATAATTATCTGATAATTAATGAAAGAATTGATAGATGCGACAGAACCTCCAAAACATAACAATTATATTTTGCCATTAATCTCAAATTGAGATACAAAATTCCAAATAATAAAGTTTGCGTTAATATCCATATTCCCAAGCACTCCTGGCCAACCGTGACCTCCGTTTATAACTTTATAATGTTCGATTTCAACATTATTATCTCCATTGAAATATTGAAATAAATTTACGGAACTTCCGTCTGTAGCGCTGCTATTTGGCAAATTGGTCATAACCGCTGAGGTGTCAGTATTATTGAAGTCTATCCAATAATTTATCGTTTCGCTGTGCGATATTGTCCCTTCTGGTTCAGATCCATCGTATTGAACCACAGTGTCGTTGGTGCCACTAATTGTAATAATTGGAGTAGGGTGAGTTGGGTTACATGTATTCTTTGTTCTTTCGCTCATATTTGCAGCAACGGCTCCAATAGCGGCTATTTTATCACTAAATTGACAGGCTAATTCTTGACTAAAAAACCCTCCATTTGAATAACCACATGCATAAATTCTATTTTCGTCAATATTATAATTATTAGTGATTTCAATTATTAAATCGCCAATAAATCCTATATCATTAGAGCTACTTCCCGTTGTCCACGAACCAACATTCCAATGAGTTGAACCATAGAATAGAGACCCTTGCGGATAAACAAGTATGAATTGTTCAGATTCTGATAAAGCACGCATATCACTCACATTCATTTGATCATTAGCGGACATATTCCAACCATGAAAGTTTAACATAATAGGTACTGATTGAGTTCCATCGTATGCATTTGGTATGTGAATCAGATATTCACGAACTTTACCATTAACATCAATACTCTTGGTGTAAGTGCCGTTTACAGGGTTATTGTTTTCTACTGGATCGTTTTTATGACATCCAGTCATTAGTATAACCACTAATAGGATTCTTAAATTCATCATGGCCTTAAAAGATATATTATCAAAAGTAATAAAAACTACTTTAACTTGTATAATAGGATTAGAAGTAAGTGAATTTTAGGAAAGTAATATACCTATTGTATAAATTAAAACCCCTCCATTTGGGAGGGGTTTCTTTTAATTATTTTGGTCAGAATATTTAAACTAATAGTTTGAAATATGGTATTTAATATTATTGAGGACCGCCAATCAATTCAATTAATTCCCAAATATTGGTATACCTAAAGCCCTCTGGATTATATTTGTTCATTTTTGATTTTGATAATATTTCATTAACTTCTTTATTATCAACAGCATTCATTGGAGATAAAGAACTTAAAGCACTTGACAAATCTTTATAATGATCATAAGTAATAATACTTGATTCATCCATACCCTTTGGGTGCACTCTTGCTAAAATTCCCCAGCCTGATCTTGCTCCATCTTTGCCTAAATTCTTCTTAAAATAGGGCATCCACAAGTTTAAATTTTCATTAACAAATCCATTAAAGTCCTTTGGTTTTGCCAAATTCCAAACCGCATATTTAAATTCCCCCATTGGAAGCTCTGCAACTAATTTATAGGTGTCATTATAAAGTGTTTTTGAAATATCATTAGTAGAGGCAAACGCTGGATTAAACCCTAAGATTTGCTCCGTATTATTCCATATTTTCATTTGACCTTCATATTGCTCAAAGCTTTTGAATACCTGAACAAAAGCATGAGTTGGTTTTGTTTCATCATCTGTACGTCCATGAACTCTAAAAAAAACAGATACTAACATGTTTCCATTTTCAATAGCATTTTTCTTGATTTTAGACCAATGTTCTGTTTCTAAAGCTTCAAATTCAGCTACATTCTCGGAAGCAACATATCTATATTGTATATGAACAATATTTTGTCCTAATGTTATTATCGTAACAAAGAGCAAAGAGAGTAAGAATAATTTTTTCATTTAAAATTGATTTATGATTAATGTATAAAGGTAATTAAATTAATAGTTAAAAGCAATTAATTTAATTATTACTATAGTTAGTTTATAACATAAATTGAGTAGTAAAAGCCACACACATTAAAATTAGTTAGCCACAGGCATGCCATCCTCCAATAGTTAAAGAGATAGGAATAAAGATGATTAAGATGAGAATTGAATCTAATTTATAAACGTTACAGTACAAAAATCGTTGATTAATAACTCACTTAAGTCAGTAGTAACTTTTCTTAGATATGAATATATAATCAGTTTTCAGATCTCTTTTTATACTTCCCGAGCAACCTCTCGAGCAACCGGCATTCTCGCCATATCTTAGCTTTAGTTATCAAAATTTAAGAAATATGTATAAGGTTCTAAGGTCAACAAAGTCGGCCGTACGGTTTAGTTTGAAACATTCAAAAAAGTATCTGTCAGAAAATAGATACCAAGAAAGTTTAATTGTTTTATGGTTCTCATTTAGGGGTGCAGAAAAACGAGTTAGTTACTCCACAGTATATACTGTTTTTTATGCAGATTGGGATTATCAAAAACAACGTATTAAAACGAATAAATCGAGGGTTATTAATTCTCACATTGTAAATAATTACTTAAATAAAACTTAATGTTTTTTAAACAAATGCTACAGAGCCAAACGTATAACCATATTAATTAGTCACAAGTTAATGTTGCTTCGATTGGTAATTGCCAATTAAAACCTTCAGGTACATTGACTTCATTTAATGCATCTAATTGACTTTGATTTACTTTAATACATGTAATATTTGAATTACCGTTAGCAAAAAATTCTAAAAGGTTTTCACAACCAGATACATCTATAGGACCACTGATATTATTTCCAGTTAGTTCCAAATACTCAAGTTTGGTGTTATTACTTAAATCTATAGTTTGAATATTATTAGATCCAATATTAAGAACTTTAAGCTCAGTTAAATTTGAGACATTAAAATTACCTTCTAATCCACTGCTATTCGCCAAAATAGTTTCTAATAAAGTATTATTTGAAAAATCAATTGACGAAATATTATTACCCCAATTTATTCTTATCTCTTTTAATTTTGGATTGCCACTAATATCAACGGAGGTTAATTTGTTATCATATAAGTCCAAGAGCTCAAGGTCTGTCATATTTGATATATCATAATAACCACCCTGACCAATATATCCTTGAATTGAGCACATTGGTGTTGATAACATTTTTATTTTTGAATTATTAGTAAAATCTAAAATTGGAGAAACTTCATTACTGTCTATTGATAAAAATTCTAACTCAGGGTTATCGTTTGTGTTTAGTCTTTTAAATGTATTAAAATTTGCACCAAAACTTTTTAATTTTGAGTTTTTTGAAATATTTATACTATCAAGATTTTGCCCCGTTAAATTTAGTGTTTCAAGGTTTGGAAAAGATTCAATACCAGCTAAATTTGATATCCTATCTGAAAACCTTTCATCGAAATCCCAAAACCCTCCACTCCCTGGTGTCCAGGTATCTGTGGCTTCAATAGTAATTACAGAAATGTTGGAAGCCTGGGATGTTTTTATGTAGCCATCTAAAGAGTCATCTTTACCAATATTAATTAGATATTTTTCTAAGTTTTCATCTGGTAAGTAAGTCAGTTCTTCTGAGTAATTAGATTCTTGATAACTATCTTCCAATTGTATACAAATACTTTCTATGTCTATCGTGCCTGATAACTCACCATTTTCATCTACATTAACATCAAAAATCCTTCCAATTAAGTTATTTTCATCTGACGAATCAGGGCTATATAATGTTATTAAATTATTTTCTATATTTAAGATATATGATCCAAGAATTACATAATTACACACCCCCTCCTCATTCAAAGTATAAAGTTTAAATGTATTGTCTTCATTGAAAATCAATGAATGTATATTACATTCATCTGAGAATTTCAGAGATTTAACTACATGAACGAAAGCGTCATTATTTTCCTCTACATCACCATCAATAATAGTTTTTGCTTTTATATAATAAATTCCATTCTCCGATAAATCAACAGGGTTAGATAATGTAAATTCCTTCTCTACACCAGGTGCTATTGTATCATTAATCGAAATATCCTCAGTTACAGCGTTACCATAGTCATTATCTTCAAATTTTATTTGGTAAGAAATTTTAAAATCACCTGTAATTTTTGAATTTCCAAAGTTGCCCACAAAAAGCGAAAGTGCTTCGCTTGAAGTGTATGTAGTCAAATAAAAATGAACTTTTTCGCTCAAAATTTAAGAGAGGTTTCTGCTAATTTAGTTAAAAATTTTGATACTGTTTTTTTCTAGCTTTCAAAGTGCTATTTTTTGTCATTTTTCGTTTTCTTAATTTTCTTTCGGCTGTTCCAAAATATACTTCTGCTGGAGTTACATTTTTTAAAGATTCATGATATCGTTCATAATTGTAATACTGAACAAATTCTTTCATTTTTTCTTCTAATTGTCCAGGGCTAAAGTAATTATCAAGTTTTACAATGTTTTTCATTGATCTATGATAACGTTCAATTTTGCCCTGAGTTTGAGGATGTAATGGTCTTCCTCTGATATGTTTCATGTTTTTCTCTCCGATATAGTCTGCTAACTCGTGTGAGATGTAACAAGACCCATTGTTTGACAACAACCTAGGCATTGATTTTTCATTAACTCCAGAAAATGCAATAGCTGCATCGATTGTATTGGTGACATCTTCTGCTCTCATTGTTGAACAAAGCTTCCATGTAACAATGTAACGACTGTAATCATCCAAAATAGTTGATAAATAATACCAACCCCAACCAAATATTTTGAAATAAGTAAAATCAGTTTGCCACATTTGATTCACGGCAGTTGTTTTATCGTGAAAACTATCCGAAGCACTCATTATTCTAAATGAAGGCGATGATATGAATCCATTTTCCTTTAAAATCCGATAGACACTTGACTCGCTGATATAATAGTTGTAATTATCCGTAATATGCCAAGCAACCTCCCTAGAAGATAACTCAGGCTTTTCTAACGCAATTTCAACTACTTTGTCTCTATCGACGATATTTATCTTATTCCAAGTCCCAACTCTCTCTGATTTCTTACGAGCTAGACCTTCAAAGCCTTTTTGGGTATATAAATTATACCAATTATAAAAGGTTGTCTTATTGATTTTAAGCTCTTTGAGTGTTCGGTTTATTCCAAGATCAGACTGCTCAACAAGTTGTATCATTTCGTACTTTTCTGATTGACTATAGTGCATATACTTCTCTCTTTTTACTCGTCTCCACGTAAGTTTTTTTTCAGAAACCGAACTTCTAAAGAAAGCTCTGCAACCAACTCTTTTAAAGTACCATTCTCACCTTTGAGTTTGTGAACCTCCGATGTGTTAGCTTCTCGCATCGTATCTCCATTTAGCCTGCGCTTTCCTGCTTCCATGAAATCTTTGGACCATTTGTAGTAATTAGCTTGATGGATGCTTTCTTTTCGACACAATTCTGCAATGGTAGTTTCACCACGCATTCCTTCAATAATAATCCTGATTTTGTCTTCTGAATTGTAAGCTTTTCTTGTCTTACGTTTTAAGTCGCTAATTAAAGCACTGGCACTTTTCTTGTTTTTCATCATTTAAGATTTAAAGGTTTGTAAAAATAATAAAACCTCTCTCTTATATTAAAGTGATAACTAGTTCACTTTTTGCTGACGTTATACAAATACTCTTTTACAATCTCTTAAATGTTCAGAAAGATGTACCACAAATTCTTCTGAGTTTTTTTCATTTCCTAATCCCTCTTCTTCAGAGTATTTTCTTTTGTTCCAATAAGGAGGAGAGGTAAAAATAGTTTGAACTTCACCGTCATTTAGTTCACTCATATCGTCAGAAGATTTCTGATAAAATCTCCAATTCGATTTTATAAAAGTCTCTGAGTTTGAAGAAGAGGGTTTTTTAGATTCTCTTTCCTTTATTTCTCTTTGAATCTGAAGGTAAGATTGATTGATGGTTAGAATTCCTTTATCTAAGAGTTCTATATATTCCGGTTTGTTTTTATAGATGAATACCAACCTTCTTAATTGAGAAGAGGAGATTCCTAATTCTTTAGAAACTATATCCCTTGAAGAACCTTTGTTAGATTTAACAGAAGTTAAATCCGTTCGTTTCCCTTGTCCTTTTCTATGAAAACCATCAAGTATTAAGTATTCGTTTATAAGTTCTTTAAAACTCTTTATTCTTTGTTTATTGTAGTGTATTAGTAGTAATTCTTCTTCTCCTTCCTCTATAAACCGTTGATGAACTTCAACCTCTTCCCATCTCAATCTTTTTATAGATTCAAATCTTCTATTTCCACTTATAATCTGATGGTGTTGGTCAATAATTAATGGTTGTAGTAAACCTACTTCAGAAATACTATCCATCAACTCTTCAATAGAAGATAAATCATAGATTTCTTGGTTCTTGGGGTGATGAGATAATTTAGAGATGTTCACTTTCATAAAACGAATATATCGAAGAATATATTCTTGTGCAAGTTTGTAAAATAGTGTCTATCAGATATTCACACTTACAGTAATAAATATTTTAGATTGTAAGAAGAATAAAAAATATTAATTTACTGATTATCAATATTTTAAATAGTATTAATGTATTATAAATAATCTAAATTCATTCCCTTATTTTCATTAACCCATTATTTTCCTTACCTCTTCTAAATAAACTTCTTTTGGGAGTAATCCACTATCAAAAAGAGATTTGTATTTGGTTAATTGTTCTTCTTGATGTTTTGAGATTCCAGAAGAATTATCGGAAGTAACTTCTTTAAGTTCAGTACTGAAGATTTTATCATTATTCTTCATTCTATCACCTTTTAAGATATTGTAATAACCATCAAATACCTTTTGAGATTTATGACCAGTCATACTCATAATTACTCTTGGAGGAGTTCCTCTTTCAATTTGTTCTCTGATAAAAGATTTTCTTCCAATATGAGAAGAAACTTTTTCAAATAAATTGATAGATATATCCGTTCCTTTTACAATGGTTCTATCAAGGTTGTACTGAGGAGATTTCACACCTCTATTCAATCCAATTTCTTTACATATCTCTTTAATATGTTTATTAAACTTAGTGTTGGAAATGGAATTTCCTTGGTTTGTACGAGGGAATAAATAATCTTCTTTACCCTTACCATTAGAATACTTGTTAAAAATATTCATGGTTAATCTGTTCAATGGAACTCTAGTGATTCTTTCAGTTTTTTCAGATTGATATTTAATTTCACCTTTCAATCTATTTTTAGAATCAAATTCTTTATCATCCACTCTAAGTTTTATTAAATCACCGAACCTCATTCCGGTTCCACATAAAAACAATAACATGTCTTTATAAACCTCATAAGATGTTACAATTGAGTATTCCTTTTTTCTCTTGGGAGTTACACTATTCATATAATGTAAGGTACCTTTACTCTTATAACTGAGGTGGTTTTCGTTTGAATAATCAAAATCCTTAAAATTCACTAATTGAATTATTTCATCACGAGTTAAGAAGATAATTTCTTTTTCAATATCAGTAAATACTTTTTTGGGGATTTGTATTGTAAAGGAAATCCCAATTTTTTCTCCAACCCATTTACTAAAAGAGACTAACACCTTCAATCTTTTTTTTATCGTGGAGGGTTGTAAACCTCTTTTATCACAAAACTTAATTAATCCAGTAACGAAGGTGGTGTCGATATCTTCTGTTGTTAATTGAATCCTTTCTCTTTGTTCATAAACATTAGAAAAACGTATTAAATCTTTCAATGAACCTACCACACTCCTTATGTAGGAATCTGAATTTTGAGTTAGTATTTTATATTCTTCAGATGTAATCCAATTATAGTATTTTTCAAGTAGTATTGAAAAGTGAACGTCAGAAAGAGATTTCTTTTTCTTCTGAATATTATCAGTTCTTAAGTAAGTTTTTATCAAATCAGTTGTAGGAATCCCTCCACTTCTTTCAATCTCAAAAACAATATCAGATACTTCTTTAAGTTTTGATTTTAAAATTAAATTCTTCTGTTTATTTTCTTCTCTTAATTTCCGTTTTTTTTGATTTCCGATTGATTCTCTGATTGGATTTTTTTTATGAGTTTTTTTCCAATCTTGATTCCAATCTTGAATTCTAACTTTTATACCCGTAGATATGTTCATCTTATTTCCACCAATTGAAACTCTAATAAGAATATTTACCTCCTCATCATCTTCATAAAGTTCTTTTGATTTTCTAAAATGTGGTACTAAAAGTATAATCATATTAGGTATACATTGAGTACCAAATATACGAAAAAGAACCAATAATAGGTATACCTATGGGTATACGGATTAGTTTTTGGGTACAAAAAAACTCATAACTAACTAATATTCAGTGTGTTATGGGTGTTAAATGTGGTACCTCCAGGAAATTTTAGGTTTTACCTCATTTCACTTGTTTTTATATAACTCAATGAAAATCAACAGTATAATGACTAAATCATGATACAATAGTATAGAGAAATCAAACGAAATAACAAGGATTTAAACCTGCGGAGCAACCTCTCGAGCAACTGGCATTCTCGCTATTGGAAACCCTTTAAACAGGTTGACAATTTCTGGTGAAGATACCGAATATTTAACCCGAAATGAAGTCTCTAAGGTCTTAAATGTAACAGTTCAAACATTGAATAACTGGAGAAGAGAAGGGGTCTTAAATCCACTAAAAATTGGAGGCAGGGTGTTGTATAGAAAAGAGGATGTGTATAATAACTCACGACTGGTTGCGTGAGTTATTTTCTAAATTTAGTTTGTTAAGTTTATCTAAGACAGCTTCGCGTATGACATCAGATAATGTATATCTATCTTTACTCTCTATAACCACGCAATCCATCATTTTTTTTTACATAAATACTACCTTTTTAGCAGTATTTATCATCGCTATTTATAGAAATTTCAAATTTGAATTTAACTGCACCTAAATAAAAGGCCGCAGCTTTCGCTGCGGCCTTTTAAAAAAAAATTATTTCTAAAAATTATTTTGCGTAGTAAAATCTTTTAGTTTCTGGGTTAATTGCACCAATCCACATTAAAATTTCATCTTCGTGTCCGTTAATAGCAGACCACAACTTCATACTCGTAGCATCCATAGAACCACCAAAATTACTTTCTTCATACTCTGCAAAATCTGACCAGCTGTTGTAAAACATATACATGTGCCAGTCCATTCCAGCACCGTACAAGTGACGACTCGTATATACTGCTTCTACTTTTCCACTTTCTTTAAGTCCTGTTAAATTACCGTCCACCATTGCTTCTCTAAAGTCTTTATTCTTGGCCCATTTCGTATTGTATTTACTAAGCACTACTACTTTTTTTGTAGACCAATCGATCGTTTCATTTTCAAACTTAAGTGCTTCCAAACCTTTAGAGGTTCTTATTTGATCTGAATGCCCTTCTACATACATACTTATATAACTTTGATAGTCTGCGTTCATTGCGGCCTTTCCTTTTTCATCCAAATTCATTGCCTTAATATTAGCAGCCATAATAGTATTACCTATTGCACCATCAGATACCAAAGCGACTTCTGTCTCATAGAAATCGTAGATAGCAAATGTGAAATCCCCAGCAAAAGCATGAGAGAACATTGCGGACTGTTGTAGCTTTCGCTCCTCACCTAAAGATAAATTAGTAAATTTTTCATGCAATTCTAAAAACGTTTCTGAATTCTCTCTTGGAACCGAAACGTACGTGATATTTACTATACTCTGTGCAAATAAGGTGCAAGAGATTGTTAAAAATAAAGCAGTGATTAATTTTTTCATACTGTTTTGTGTTTTTAATTATTAATACACTCAAAAGTACAATTTTAATTTTAAAAAACAACTAATTCAATAATTGCTATCATTTATAAAAACAATAACTATAATTGGTCTAAACAAAAATGAGTCCTTATTTTGTCTTATCACAAGAAACAGGTTGACAAAACAGAATTAATCGGAGGAATGGAATTTGAAATTAAAAAATATAAGAATGATTTTGATGAAGAGTTAAATTATGATTTTGGAGAATAATTCATTCGATAACAAAACAATTGAAAAACTTAACTTTTGTGCATGTGGATTAATAGATCCATTACATGTTAGGGAAATCTACTTTACAAATAGCACAATGTTTAATTCGTTGTTTCATAGGTTACCTAAGTCATTAATAACTTAACTTTAGGTGTGTAATATAACCCCTTTCCCTTTATCTTTTTATACCCCCCGAGCAACCTTTGGAGCAACTCTAAAAACCAAAAAACCCGTAAATCATTGTTTATAAATGAGTTACGGGATAATTTTGTGGTACCTCCAGGAATCGAACCAGGGACACAAGGATTTTCAGTCCTTTGCTCTACCAACTGAGCTAAGGTACCATTGCCTTAGCGGATGCAAATATAAAATGTTTTTTCATATCTACTAAAGAAAACTTAAAAAAAAGTAATCTATTTTTATTTTTTATCTAAATTTGGCAAATGAACTTAGCAATTGATATTGGAAACACTAGGGTTAAAGCTGCTGTTTTTGAGGAAGATAAACTGATAGAACTACTTATTTTTGATAAAAAAATAATTGTTTCTGAAATTAAAAAAATCGTAAAAAAGTATGCAATTTCTGGTGGAATCATATCAAATGTTGGTGCAATTTCAGAGAGAAAGATGGTGCAATTGAATGAAAGCTTTAATTTTATAGTTATTTCTGCTTCTTTGAAAGTGTCTTTTAATAATTTATATAAAACCCCAGATACTTTAGGAGTAGACAGAATAGCATTAGTTGCTGCCGCAGTAAAACAATTCCCAAAGACCAATGTCTTAATTATTGATGCAGGAACCTGTATTACTTTTGATTTTGTAGATGTTAATGCTACTTACTTGGGAGGTGCAATTTCCCCTGGTATAAAAATGCGATATAAAGCTTTAAATAAATTTACTGCAAATTTACCACTAATAGAAGCTTTAGAATTGGATGATTTTATTGGAAAAAATACAGAAGAGAGTATTATTTCTGGTGTTTTAAATGGCGTAAAAAATGAGATAAATGGCATTATCGAAGACTATTACCTTAGATATTTAGATTTAACAGTTGTTTTAACAGGAGGAGACACAAATTTCTTGTCAAAACAATTAAAAAGTGGCATATTTGCCAATCAAAATTTTCTCCTACAAGGATTAAATGAAATATTAAAATTTAACCAGCACAAATGATTAAAAAAGTTTTAATAGTTTTTTTATTAATTACATTAACTAGTAGTTTGTTTGCGCAAGGTACAAGCTCTTCACCATATTCTTTTTTTGGAATTGGAGAACAATATTCTCCAAGAACTTCAGAAAATTCAGCAATGGGTGGAATTGGAGTTGCTTTTAACCATTATAAGTATTTAAACTTTACAAATCCTGCGGCAATTGCTTTTCTGAGAGAAACAACGTATTCTCTAGGGATTTTAAATAATGATTTAACTTTAAAAACTGCAGATACTAAGCAAAACTCTGTTTCTACAAGTCTAAACTACATTGCTTTAGGTTTTCCGCTAGGTAAGAAAGCAGGTTTCTCTTTCGGTTTACAACCTTTATCCTCTGTTGGCTATTCATTATCTAACAATGATTTTGATGAAGATGAAAACCTATCGGCGATAACCTTATACTCCGGAGAAGGCGGTGTAAATAGAGTTTATGGTACTTTTGGAATACAAATTTCAAAATCTTTGGCCCTTGGTATAGAAGCAGATTATAGTTTTGGTAGAATAGAAAACAGTATTACCAACCAAAGAGCCAATGTAAGTTTAGCTTCAAAATATAAAGAAGAGAGCGTTATTAGAGGAGGGGCAATTACTTTAGGTACTCAGTATCAGAAAATGTTTAAGAGTAACCTTTATTTCAATGCAGGTGCAACCGTAAAATTAGGTAATGATCTAAACACTACCGGTAATGAGTATTTATATTCATTAATAGGTTCAGGAGCAACTGATATAGCAAGAGATACAATCTATGCTAATGAGATTTCTGGTAAATATAAATTACCAATGAAATCTATTATGGGTATTGGTCTTGGTAAACATGACAAATGGCATATAGGTGTGGAGTATCAGAATCAAGATGCTTTGCAACCTGAAGGTTTCACGAATATTACAAATTCTTCTTATAACTACGAGAAATCAAATAGAATATCTTTAGGGGGTTTTTATTTACCTAAAATAAATTCTATATCTAGTTACTGGGAAAGAGTTACCTATAGAGCTGGTTTACGATTTGAAAAAATCGGATTGGCAGTCGATGGGGCTGGGACAGGTACAGATTTTACTTCAATAGACGACTTTGGCATGTCTTTTGGATTAGGATTACCATTAAAACAGTTATCTACTGTTAATTTAGCATTAGAGTACGGTAAAAGAGGTACAACTTCTAATAATCTAATTGAAGAAAATTATTTGAATGTTAGACTTAGTTTGTCTTTGACAGCTTCTGGTCAGCAAGGATGGTTCAGAAAAAGAAAGATTGATTAATTTAATTTATTTATAAAACTATTACAATGAAGAAAATTACGTTTTTATTAGCTGCAATGTTATTTATAACAACAGTAGAAACAAATGCTCAAGATGCAAATAGAGAATGTACTATTAAATACAACCTATTTAAGGGGGATTATCAATCTAAAAAGTTCGATGAAGCATATGTGAATTGGATATATTTAATGGACAATTGCAAAGATTTGTCTGTTAATATCTATAAGTTTGGTGCTACTTTAGCAGAGGATGTTAGAAAAGATCCTGTTTTAGCAAAAAGGGTATATGAACAAAGATTACAGTACTACCCATCTAAAAACCCTGCGAAAGTTCACAGTGACTATGCTACCTATTTATTTGAGAATAAATTAGCTTCAGATGATGAAGTTTTTAAAATTTTAGAAAAAGGATATGCTATAGATCCAACTAAAATGGGTGTTAAGAATTTGTACATTTATTTTCAAGGAATAACCGATAGAAATAAAGATACAAATCCGCAAAAGGTTTTTGATACCTATGATGATGTTTTAGAAAATGTAAACATTAAATTAGAGGGCTATGCTAAAAAATTAGTGAAGTATAGCGATACGACTTTAGTTTTAGATAAAAGAGGTAAACAATTAAAAAGAGCGTATACAGTTAATTCAAAAGCTCTAGGTACAGTAGAAGGTGGTTTGGATGCAATTATTTCTGAAATAGCTACTTGTGTTCGTTTAATTCCATTATATGAAAGAGATTTTGAAGTTAATAAATCAAATGCAGTTTGGCTAAAGAGATCAGTTTCTAGAATGTTTAACAAAGGTTGTCAGGGAGAGCCGTTATTTGAAAAATTAGTAAGGGCGTATGCAGAAGCTTCACCCTCACCAGAAGCATATTCTTTTTTAGCAAATGTTTTAGAAGATAACGGCGATAGTGCTGGAGCTAACGCGATGAGGACTAAATCTTTCGAATTAGAAACAGATCCTTTAAAGAAAGCAAAGTACAAATTAAAGTTTGCTCAGGCAGCGAAAGATAGAGGACAATATAGCAAAGCTAGAAGTTTAGCTAGAGAAGCTTTAAGATTTAATCCAAGTTCGGGTAGGGCTTATTTATTTATAGCTACGTTATATCAATCTAGTGTAAATAAATGTGGTGAAAACTTATTCGAAAAAAGAATGGTATATGTTGCTGCATTGAACATGGCAAGAAGAGCTTCGGCTGTAGATCCAAGTATTTCCTCTAGAGCAAGAAAATATATTAACACATACAGAGCAAATGTGCCAAGTCAAAAAGACATATTTAATGCAACTGCAGTTCCGGGAGGAAAATTCACAATCAAATGTTGGATCGGTGAAACCGTAACCATACCAAATATATAGTTATTTGAAAAATAACAAAAAAATACTATCAAAAAGCATTGCAGTAATTTATTTTACTGCAATGCTTTTTTCTTGTTCTAATAGCACGGAAGAAGTTCGTAATTTTTTAGAAGAAAAAAATCTACCAATAGGTAAAGCTAAAGAAGCCTATCATGTTTATAAAGACTCTGGACAGATAACATCTAAATTAATAACACCGTTATTATTAGATTTTAGTAATCGAAAAAAGCATCCTTATAACGAGTTTCCTAAAGGAATAAAAATTATAAATTTTACTAATAAAGGGAAAGATTCTGTTACTATTATTGGCGATTATGCGCAATCTTATGTAAAAACAGAAGTCTCGGAAATTAAGGGAAATGTGGTTGTCGTAAATCATACAGATACATCTAGACTAGAAACAGACCAATTGTTTTGGGATCAAAAGACAAAATATTTTGTGTCTGAGAAAGCGTTTGTAATGTATAAAGGAAATGATACAATAATTGGTGTGGGTTTTGAATGTAAAGAAGATTTAAGTAAACATTTGGCAAAAAAGACAACAGGTAGAATAGAAACAAAAGAATAGAATCATGAATAGAATTTGGAAATTTTTTCAGTACGGATACTTAATAGTAGCGTTAATATGTTTAGTTGAAGGTATTACTCGTTGGAACGATGTGAGAAGTAGGTCTTATTTATTTTTAGGCTTTGCATTTTTTATTATCTTAGTATTCTTCTTTAAAAGACATTTTAGAAAAAAAGTCGAAAAAAGAAATAACCTAAATAAATAGTTTATTAGTTTCTGAATGGAAATTGAACTTATTATAATATTTTTATCAATTATACTTTCCGCCTTTTTTTCGGGAATGGAAATTGCATTCGTTTCTGCAAATAAGCTTCACATAGAATTAGAAAAAAAGAGGGAGGGGTTTATTCCTCGGATTCTAAATAGAATTACCCAAAAATCTTCAAAATTTATTACCACGATGTTGGTGGGAAATAATATATCATTAGTAATTTATAGTTACTATATGGGTAAATTTTTACTAGGAATTTTACCTTTGGAGGCTTTTAATGAATTCTCTATCTTATTAATACAAACTATAATTTCTACAATTATAATATTGATAACTGCAGAATTCTTACCAAAAGCTATTTTTAGAATTTATGCAAATGAAGTGCTTAAGATATTTGCAGTACCCGCTTACGTATTTTATGTTTTATTTCATTTCATTTCAGATTTCATTACGGCTATTTCAGATTTTTTCCTTCGTATTTTCTTTAAAACAAGTGCAGATAAACAACAAGTGGCTTTCAGTAAAGAAGAGCTGGGTAATTATATTTTAGAGCAGTTAGAAACAAGTAATGCTGCAGATGAGGTAGATTCGGAAATTCAAATTTTTCAAAACGCTTTAGAGTTTCATAATGTAAAGGCAAGAGAAGTAATGGTTCCTAGAACTGAAATTACCGCAGTAGAAATTCATGAAAAAGTAATTAATTTAGAGCGTGTATTTATAGAAACAGGTTTGTCTAAGGTATTGGTTTATAAATCATCGATGGATGATGTAGTTGGTTATATTAGTGCTTTTGAACTTTTCAAAAAGCCAAAAACTATAAAATCTATTTTACTTTCGGTAGAAATTGTACCAGAATCTATGATGATTAATAATGTTCTAAACATTTTAATGAGGAAACGTAAAAGTGTAGCTGTAGTTGTAGATGAATATGGCGGAACTTCAGGAATGATAACTGTAGAAGATATTGTAGAAGAGTTGTTTGGTGAAATAGAAGATGAACACGATTCGCAAGCATTTTTAGAAGAAAAAATAAATGAAACTACTTTTAATTTTTCTGCAAGATTAGAGGTCGACTATTTAAATGAAGAATACGGGTTAAGTATCCCTAAATCTGAGGCCTACGAAACTTTAGGAGGTTTTATTATAGAATACACAGAAAATATACCAGAAGAGAACGAGATTGTAGATTTAGAAGGTTTTGAAATCACAATTTTGAATACCAGTGGCTCAAAAATAGATATTGTTTCCCTTAAAGTTACAGATTTAGAAGATTCGTAAATAGAATTTCTTTCCTTTTAATAAAAATTACTAAATTACTTACTGTTTAGTTTAAAAAGAGGTTGCAATATTAAAACCCTAATCGTATATTCGCCTCCTAATTAATTTAAATGTATGGCAATTTTATCAAAAATTAGAGAACGTTCAATGTTCTTAATTATCATAATAGGTTTAGCACTTTTTGCTTTTGTATTAGATCCTTCTACTTTAGGAGATTTTTTTAATTCAAGCAAAGTAAATGAGGTAGGAGAAGTTAATGGAGAAGCAATTTCTACCCAAGAATTTGCACAAGCTTTAGACCAATATAAGCAACAATCTGGAAGTAAAGTTTCTGAAATGCAAGCAGCAAAAGCCGTTTGGAGTAATATTTTAAGAAAGAAAATTTATAAAAATCAGTTAAACGAAGCAGGAATTACCATTGGTGAGCAAGATGTTTGGAATGAGGTAATAAATACATCTTCTGTACAAAACAATCCACAGTTTCAAAATGAGGCAGGTTTATTTGATGAGTTAAAGTTTAAACAATTTTTAGCCGATACTAAAGAGAATAACAAACAATTGTGGTCTGCTTGGTCTAATTACATGAACCAAATTAGAGATAATGCAGAAACCAATACCTACAATAAATTAGTTACTGCAGGTTTGGGAGCCTCTTTAAAAGAAGGAGAGACTGAATATTTAATTGAGAACACAAAATTAAGTGGTCAGTTTGTGTATTTGCCTTATAGCAGTGTTGCAGATAGTTTAGTAAGAATTAAGAAGTCTGAAGTAGCTGCTTATATTGAAGATAATGAAAATGAGTTTCAAGTAGAAGCTACAAGAGATTTATCTTATGTTAAGTTTGATGTTACGGCAACTCCAGAAGATGAGGATGCAATAAAACAAAATGTAGCGAATTTAATAGAAAATGGTGTAGATAGAAATAATGATGCAATAGTTGGTTTCAGATATACTTCAGATTATAAAGAATTTTTAGATGAAAATGGTTCTGATGTTAATTTAGATTTAGGCTATAAGTTTAATACATCTGTTAACCAAACAGTAGCGAATGAAATTTTTGCAGGAAACAAAGGAGATGTTTTTGGACCTTATAAAGATCAAGGGTTCTTTAAGATTTCTAAAATAACGGAGGTTGCTAAAATGCCAGATTCAGTAAAGGCAAGTCATATTTTAATTTCTTTTGTTGGTTCGCAAAGGGCTGCACAAAACGTAACAAGAACAAAAGAACAAGCAGAAAAATTAGCAGACAGTGTTCTTTCAGTTGTAAAGAGAAGTCGAAGTAAATTTGCTGCTTTGGCAAAAACTTTATCTTCAGACATAGGTTCTGGAGCAAAAGGAGGTGATCTAGATTGGTTTAATTATAATTCTATGACACCAGCTTTTAGAGATTATTCTTTTACTAATAAAAAAGGTTCTGTAGGTATTGTAGAAACACCTTTTGGTTACCACGTTATTAGAGTAGATGCTACAAGGAATAATCAAACCGTTTTAAAACTAGCAACTTTTGGAATTAAAATAGAGCCTTCAGAAGCTACAGAGAGTGATTTCTTTCAGAAAGCAGAGCAATTTGCTTTAGCGATATCTAAAACAGATGATTACAGCGAGCTAGCTAAAGAAAATAATTATACGTTAAAATCTGCAGTAGGTTTAAAGGTTTTAGATGAAAATGTACCTGGTTTAGGAAATGAAAGACAAATTGTTTCTTGGGCTTTTAAAGGAGATTCAGATACAGGAGCTTTTAATCGTTTTGATTTAGAAGGAAGTTATGTTGTTGCTGTAGTAACTGCAAAAACCGAAAAAGGCTTAATGTCTGTTGAAAAAGCAATTAGCCGTGTAAGACCTATTTTATTAAATGAAAAGAAGGCTGTTTTAATTGCAGATAAATTAAAAGGAAGTTCTTTACAGGAAATTGCAAAAGCAAACAATACAACAGTAAGAACCGCAAATAATGTAAATTTAAAAAATTCTTCATTATCTGGTGTTGGTGCAGAACCTAAAGTTGTGGGTGCCATGTATAGTGCAGAGCTAGAGAAGGTATATAATAGTTTGGTAGGTAATAAAGGAGTATTTTCTTTTGTTTTGAATAAAAGAGAATTACCAACTGCTTTGCCAAATTACGAAGTAAATAGAAAGAGAATATCTTCAGCTAGAAAAGGTATGACTTCAAAAATATACGAAGCAATTAAAAAAGCTTCAGATGTAGAAGATAATAGAGCTAATATGTATGTTTCTAACTAAGACCTATTAGTTTACTAAATAATAAAATCCGTTCAATCAATGTTGAACGGATTTTTTATGTCTTAATGTTTTAGTTTTATTGCAGTTTGTAAAAGGAAATTTTAGGTCTTATGAGGATATAGTCGAAGTAACAAAAGTTCCTTTAAATACTTATAAAATAGCCTTAAATAATAAACCTTTTTGATTTCTCAAAAAGGTTTATAAATTATTGTTTATAAGTATTTATTTTTTTAACCGTTCATAGAGATTAAGAATTCATCATTATTTTTAGAAAATTTAATTCTATCGTTAATAAATTCCATTGCTTCTATAGGGTTCATATCTGCTAAGTATTTGCGTAAAACCCACATTCTTTGCACAGTTTTAGCATCCAGTAATAAATCATCTCTTCTAGTTGAAGATTTGATAAGATCAATTGCAGGATAAATTCTTCTATTAGAAATATTTCTATCTAACTGAAGCT
>Ga0209197_1000536_pt1 | contig 26762 bp, 18 predicted proteins | sample COGITO_mtgs_1105_4_FD_184802 | JGI IMG/M metagenome (GOLD analysis project Ga0209197, IMG submission 184802) | Pelagic marine microbial communities from North Sea - COGITO_mtgs_110512 (SPAdes) (version 2) | ecosystem: Environmental > Aquatic > Marine > Epipelagic ... | reverse complement strand
GTTTTTAGCATTTACAAATGCTTCTAACCAAGGTGAAACAGCATCTTTTCTTCCTTGAGGATAGTTTGCCCAATTCCATTGAAAAGTAGAACGCTCTATGTGTGGCATTGTAACTAAATGTCTTCCGCTTACATCACTCATCATTGCAGTATTATAATCAGAACCATTTGGGTTGTTAGGATACCCTTCAAAACTATATTTTGCAACAATATTGTAGTTTTCTTCATTTTCTGGTAAATTGAATTTTCCTTCTCCATGAGAAATCCAAACACCTAATTCTGTTCCCGCTAAAGAAGTTAGCATTACAGAATTATTTTCTTGAATTTTCACAGAGGTAAAAGAACTTTCATGCTTCTTAGAATCGTTATGAACCAATTTACCGTGTACTTTATGTTTTGGGTTTATAAGATCTAATTCCATCCATAATTGTGCACCGTTACAAATACCTACAGATAAAGTATCTTCTCTTTTAAAGAAGTTCTTTAATGCTTTTTTTGCTTTTGCATTGAATAAAAATGCGCCTGCCCAACCTTTTGCAGATCCTAAAACATCAGAATTGGAGAAACCTCCAACAGCACCAATAAATTGAATATCCTCTAGAGTTTCACGTCCAGAAATTAAATCTGTCATATGAACATCTTTTACATCAAAGCCTGCTAAATACATTGCATTTGCCATTTCACGCTCAGAATTAGAACCTTTTTCTCTAATAATTGCAGCCTTTGGTTTAGGTGTCTTGCTATTAATTTTTGGTAAAGTTCCTTTAAAGTTCTTTGGAAATTTATAAGTTAAAGGTTGTTTTTTGTAATTATCAAAACGGTCTTTTGCTAAATTATTAGCCGTTTGCTTTTGGTCTAGTAAGAAAGAAGTTTTATACCAAACATCTCTCATCTCAGCAACATCAAAAGAGAACGTTTCTTCATTATTTTTAATAGTTACTTTTCCTGAATTGTTAGCTTTACCGATATTAAAAACAGTAATTCCCACTTCTTCAAATACTGCTTCTATAGAAGTATCTGCTTGAAAAACAATTCCTGCATTTTCAGAAAATAATACTTTTATAGCATCTTCTTCATTCAATTCAGAAATGTTAAAATCTGCTCCTAAATTCACATCAGCAAAACACATTTCTAATAAGGTTGTAATAAAACCACCAGAAGCAATATCGTGTCCTGCTTTAATTTTATCTGCTTTTATTAATTTCTGAATAGTATTAAATGTATTCTTTACATAAGAAGCATTTGTAATATCTGGTGTTTCGTTTCCAATAGTATTTAAAGTTTGGTTAAATGAACTTCCACCTAACTTATATTCATCTTGAGAAATATTAATGTAATAAATATTTCCACCATCCACTTTTAAAAGAGGCTCTACTACTTTACTTATTTCACTACAGTTTCCTGCAGCAGATATAATAACAGTTCCAGGAGAAATTACTTCACTATCTGTGTATTTTTGTTTCATAGATAAAGAATCTTTTCCTGTTGGAACATTGACTCCTAAATCTATAGAAAATTCAGACACTGCCTGCACAGCTTTATATAAACGTGCATCTTCACCTTCGTTTTTACACGGCCACATCCAATTTGCAGAAAGTGAAACACTTTTTAAGTTATCTTTTAATGGTGCCCAAATTAAGTTAGTTAAAGATTCTGTTATTGCAATTCTACTACCAGCAGCAGGATCAATTAACCCGGAGATAGGAGCGTGGCCAATAGACGTTGCTACGCCTTCTTTACCATTATAATCTAAGGCCATTACACCAACGTTGTTTAACGGTATTTGTAACGGACCAACACATTGTTGTTTTGCAACTTTACCACCAACACATCTGTCTACTTTATTTGTTAACCAATCTTTACAAGCAACAGCTTCTAACTGTAAAACTTGTTTTAAATAGATTTCTAAATTTTTTATTTTATAGCGAGAATTCTTATAGTTTCTTTCAACCGTAATATCGGTTAGAACTGTTTTTGGAGATGAACCAAACATATCTTCTAATGCTAAATCCATTGGTTTATCACCTTTCTTTTTAGACTCAAAAGTAAAACGGTTATTCTCTGTAACATCACCAACAGTATACATTGGAGAGCGCTCTCGATCTGCAATTTTTTGCAAAGTATCGATATGTTTCTCTGCAATTACTAGACCCATTCTTTCTTGAGACTCATTGCCAATAATTTCTTTTGCTGACAAAGTTGGGTCTCCTAAAGGTAATTTATCTAAATCTATTTTACCTCCGGTATCTTCTACTAGTTCTGATAAACAATTTAAATGTCCACCAGCACCATGATCGTGAATAGAAACAATAAAGTTTTCTTTGCTTTCTACCATTCCACGAACTGCATTTGCAGCACGTTTTTGCATTTCTGGATTTGAACGTTGCACCGCATTTAACTCAATTCCTGATTCAAATTCTCCTGTATCTGAAGATGAAACAGCAGCACCACCCATTCCTATTCTATAATTATCTCCACCAAGAATTACAATTTTATCTCCTTCTTTAGGTGTGTCTTTTAATGCTTGATCTGCTTTTCCATATCCAATACCACCTGCTTGCATTATTACTTTGTCAAAGCCTAATTTTCTTGGTTTTGATGTACTTGAAGACGAATTTTCTTCGTGTTCAAAAGTTAATACAGAGCCAGTTATTAAAGGTTGTCCAAATTTGTTTCCAAAATCAGAGGCTCCATTGGAGGCTTTTATTAAAATATCCATTGGTGTTTGGTACAACCAATCTCTTGCTTCAAATTTATGCTCCCAATACCTGTTTTCTTCTAAACGAGAATAAGAAGTCATATAGACCGCTGTTCCTGCTAAAGGCAAAGAACCTTTCCCACCAGCTAATCTATCTCTAATCTCTCCTCCAGATCCAGTTGCAGAGCCATTAAAAGGCTCTACAGTAGTTGGAAAATTGTGTGTTTCTGCTTTTATAGAAATAACAGATTCAAAATCTTCTGTTTTATAAAAGTCTGGTTTGTCTGCTGTTTTAGGCGCAAACTGTGCCACTTTTGGGCCTTTTATAAAAGCAACATTGTCTTTGTATGCTGAAACAATATCATTTGGAAATTGTTTCGATGTCTCTTTTATTAATTTAAATAATGATGTTGGCATTTCTTCCCCATCAATAACAAAAGTTCCATTAAATATTTTATGTCTGCAGTGTTCTGAGTTTACTTGACTAAAACCAAATACTTCAGAGTCTGTTAATTTTCTTCCAATTTTTGTAGCAATATCCTCTAAATATGTAACTTCTTCAGCACTTAAAGAAAGGCCTTCTTCTTTATTATATGCAGCAATGTCTTCAATATTTAAAATAGGTTCTGGCTGAATATCTATTGTGAATGACTCTTGTTCTAAGCTTTTGAATTTTTCAGAAATCATTGGATCGAAATCTGTAAAATCTTCTAAAACTGCTATAAACTCTTCAATTCTAATGATGCCTTTAATACCCATATTTTGAGTAATCTCAACAGCATTGGTGCTCCAAGGAGTAATCATTGCTGCTCTTGGCCCTACAAAAAATGTATCAATTGATGTCTCTTCTATTTTTGGTTGATTGGCAAATAACCAAGTTAATTTAGAGACCGTTGTAGCAGTTAACTCTTTTGTTGTTTGAACAGCGTATACTTTACTGTCTTTATTTCCAAAGAAATGAATCATTATAATATTGTGTTAGCTTGTGGGTGTAAAAATGCAAATTTACTTTTTTTCAGTTAAATAGCTAAGATTTATTTAAGTGAAATTCTAGAGTTATTCACTTATTTATAAACGAAAAAAAGACGACTAATTATGTAGTCGTCTTTTTTTTATTTGAAAAAATAGTATTAAGTTTTTATTATTTTTTTTGTAATAAATTGATTTTCACTATTTATTTTTAATAGGTAGATGCCTCTGGGAAAGGCGGATATGTCAATGTTATTGTTTTTTGAATTTATCTTATTAGTTTTAATTAGTTTACCAAGAATATTGTACATTCTAATGGTAACCTCTTTTGTAAAGTTAAAATACAATGTGTTTCCGTTTGTTGGATTTGGATATATTGTTAGATTTTTTAAGTTTTCTTCAGGTGTGCTCAAAGTTGTGTAACATGTCCAGGTTAAATCGTCTATAATTACACGATCTTCCTCTTGGCCAGCTCTTATAATTTTAATTTCTATGTTTCCTTCAATATCTATATTAGATATTGTTGTTGTTTGTGCCGCATCACTATAAGGTAATGTTCCAACCACGTTTCCATTAACTAATACATTTATGGTACCAGAACCGCCTCCAAAAACACGCATGGTAGATGCTGTTAAGCTTCCTATTCCATTAGCAAAAGTGGAAGAACTCATTGAACCTGCTGCACCGTCTCTTAATAGCGCAATCGCAATTGCTCTGCCATTTAGTGTTTGGTCTGATCTCGATTTAACTGCGGACCAATCTATGCCATTATCTCCAGTCCAATTTAGGGTAGAATAAGAACTACTATTTGCTGGCATGTTTTCAAAAGTTTCAGCACCACACAAGGTAGTAGGCGCTGTAGTCGTCGCATTTACAGCTACAGATTTTTCAGACTGGTTATTTGCACTATCTTTTGCTAAAACACGAACACTATATATTGTATTTGAATTTAAGCCTATAGCAATATATGTTGAAGTTGCAGATGTTCCTTTTAATGTTCCATCTAAAAAAACATCATAACCAGTTACAGAAGAATCATCTGTGGAAGCACTCCAATTTATTTTAAAACTAGTACCTGTTTCATTGGTTATTGTAACGTTTGAAGGCACAGATGGTGCAGTATTGTCTGTTAAAGTTGTTCCGTTTACAGGCGAAGACTGCGAAGATGCATTGCTTGCAATATCTTTAGCTAAAACTGTAATAGCATAAGTATTTCCAGAGTCTAGATTTGTTAGTGTGTAATTATTGTTAACGCTTGTTCCATTTAAGACGCTATTTGCATAAATTTCATATTTTGTTACACCTACATTATCCGTAGAGGCTGTCCAAGTTGCATCGATACTGGTTGTTGTATTGTTGCTTAATAAGATGTTTACAGGAACTGTTGGCGCTTCCGTATCTGAGGTTATATAAAGACCCCAAGAGTCTATAGCTTCGTCTCCACCCCAAATTCTTGTAGCTAAATAAGCATTGTCTATAAAAGGATTTCTGTTTCCTTGCGCAAATGTGTTATTCGTGTTTTCGTGGTATGTATTTCTTTGTCTTTCAAAATCTGAAACTGGGTCTTCTACATTCCATTCTAAAAATAAATCGATCATATCATCTGGAGTAGAAGAAGAACTTCCAATTCCAACACCATTTGGCTTACATTGGTTACCATATCTAATGTACATATACATCATTATTCTGGCAACATCTCCTTTCCATTCATCACCAGGATACCAACCACTATTTTGATCTCCAGCATTACCTGATCCATTTGCAAATTTGGTGCTACCTCTATCAGAATTAAAAAGTACATCTGAAGGGCGTAAATGATGCGCGTCTGCGCCTGGGCCAGTAGTTCCTAAATTTGGATTTCCAAGCACTTTTGGATATACATGTTCACGGTTCCAATCTCCTTGCCCGCCACCATTTTGATTTACAGCTCTTGTTCTAGAAGTTTTACCAGATTCAGAATAGCCGTATACTAATAAAACTTCTGAATTATTTACAGGATTTAAATCTGTTGCTTGAAGTGCACCCCAGCCGTAAGATAAAATGTTTGTATGGGCATTTATCGTTTTAGTTGCTAAGTTTTCTTTTAATGTAATTCCTTCTGCAGTTAAATCTACATCGCTATAATATTGCTCTTGTGCTGAAAAAACGAACGTTAAAAATAAAGATAATAAAAGTAGTGTTTTTTTCATTTTTCAGTGTATTATAATTAGAATATAAAAACGACTCATTTTGAGTCGTTTTTGTGAATTTCTGTAAATATAAATATTAATTTTTAATTAATTTCTTCGTAATAAATTGTTTTCCAGAATTAATTTTCACTAGATAGATTCCTTTAGCGAACTCAGAAATATTAATGCTGTTTTTACTTTTAGTAACTTCTGAAGATTGTATCAATTTACCAAGAACATTGTAAATATGGATACTAGCATCTTCTGTTACACTAAAATAGATGTTATTTCCATTTGTTGGATTTGGAAACATTTTAAAAGATTCGAAAGCGTTGCTTTTTGTACTTAAAGTTGAAGTGTGGCTTCCAAAATCATCAAAAGTGTTTGCAGATAGAATACCCCATTCAGAACTGTCAAATCTTGTGTTTGGTTCAGAAACAGTTGCTTTTCTTCTGTATGTTTTATTTTGAATATGATTACTTGAATTGCCTTCTTCTCCAATTATATCAATTAACTCCCCATTTTTAAATAAGCCAATAGGATCGTTTCCATTAAAGTTTAAAGGAGACCCATAACCATAAGGAGAAGTATCAATATTTGGAGGTCCAAATTTGTCCGCTTCGGCTAAAAGTAAATTGTTATTTGTGTCTGCATGAACTATTACAAAGACATCACCTGGAACAATATTAGCGTTTCCTAATGGATAATCATCTATCCAAGAACCTCCATTATGTTGTTTTTGAATTGAATATTCTGATAAATTTATAGTTGAAGCGGTTAGATTTACAATTTCTATTGCTTTATTATTTGCTATACTTGGTTCTGCATATTCAGAAATAAACAATTCTGTAATTCCATTAGAAGTACCAGCGGTTGTGGTAGCGTTTATCGAATTGCTTTTAGCAGACTTATTATTGTCAATATCATAAGCTACTATTTCTATAGTATAAGTTGTAGTGGTATTTAGACCGTTAACCGTATAAAAACTATTTGTAGTTGTTTCTTTTAAATCGTTATCTACATATACTTCATAACCATGAACAGCGTTATTATCTGTTGAAGGTGTCCAAGAAGCTTTAACAGAAGAATCTGTTTCATTACTTATAGATAGATTTGTTGGAATTGATGGCGCTTCAGTGTCTTCTAACGTTTTTCCACTTATAGTTGCAGCTGCAGACATATTATTTATTAAATCCCTTGCAATAATTGTAAAATTATAGTCTGTATTTGTATTTAAAGCAACAATTGTAATATTCGTGTTTGTTGTTTGAGCTTCTAAAATGCCGTCTACGTATATATTATAACCTGTTACCCCAAAATTATCTGTAGATGCAGACCATGAAATATTTATACTATTTAAAGTAATATTGCTTAAAGTTACATTTGTTGGAGCAGTAGGAGCTTGTGTATCGCTATTTTTATAAATACCCCAACTATCGTCAGCAGAATTACCTCCCCAAATTCTTGTTGCTAAATAAGGATTGTCTATAAATGGATTTCTATTTCCTTGTGCAGCATAATTTGAAGTATTTTCATGATATTCATTTCTCGCAATTTCAATGTCCGATACCGGGTCCTCTACATTCCATTGTAAAAATAAATCAATCATATCATCTTCGGTAAATTCTTTACTACCAACACCAACAGCAGTTGGTAAACATACAGCACCATAACGCATGTACATATACATAATCATTCTCGCTGCATCTCCTTTCCAATCGTCACCAGGATACCAAGCGGCAGTATTTGGCCCATCTAATCCTTCATGAAAATCTAAAGAAGAATAGTTGGAATTTCCTGAGCCTCTTCCATATTTTCTATTATTTCTAGCAGAATTTCTACCTCTATCTGCAGCTCTTAAATGATGTGCATCGGTCGCTGGACCAGGTATACTTGTATCTAAAATTGGATTTGCGAGTGATTTAGGAAAAACATGTTCTCTGTTCCAAACAAAATCGGTACCGCTACCATTATCTTGTAAGCTTTTACTTCTAGAAATATCATTGGTTATATCTTGGTCGCTACCATCTTCCCAGCCATAATATAAAATAACTTCACTGGTGTTTGCAACGTTTTCATCAGTAGCTTTAGTTGCATCCCAAACATCTGGGCCGCCACTGGTGTATTCTAATGTCGTAGTATGTGTTGCTATTATTTTTGCAGCCAAAGCATCTTTTAGCGCTGCACCGGCTAATGTTAAATCTACATTATTGTAATACTGTTCTTGTGAAAAAGAAACAGAGATTGAAGTAATAAAAATTAAGATAAGTAGTTTTTTCATCATTTATATTAAAATTAAATTAAAAAATAGATCCATTCTTTTTCTACAATTACAACACTAATTCAGGAACAAATTTAATGTTTTATTTCTTTTCTAACAGCGCCATATAGAATCCGTCAAAACCAGAAACATGTGCTAATACTTTTTTGTCTGACACAAATGTAAAATCTTTTCCGGCATCAGATGTTAAGAAAACCTTAACTTGTTCTTGGTTCTCTGAGGGTAAAACAGAACAAGTAGCATACACCATTTTTCCTCCTGGTTTTACCATTGTAGAATATTGTTGTAAAACATCTTGCTGAACTTTCTTGATATTATCTATAAACTCTGGCTGTAATTTCCATTTAGAATCTGGATTTCTGCGAATAACACCTAAACCAGAACAAGGAGCATCTATTAAAACTCTGTCTACTTTACCTTGTAATTTTTTAATAGGTTTTGTAGAATCAATAACACGCATGTCTATATTATGTGCTTTGTTTCTTTTTGCCCTAACTTTTAATTTTCGGAGTTTACTTTCATAAATATCCATCGCAATAATCTGCCCTTTATTTTCCATTAAAGCAGCTAAATGCAATGTTTTACCACCAGCACCAGCACAGGTATCTACTACTTTCATCCCAGGTTTAACATCTAAATATGCAGCAACTAACTGAGAAGAAGCGTCTTGCACTTCAAAAAACCCATTATGAAAAGCTTCGGTCTTAAAAACATTGGCTCTTTCTGGTAATATTAGTGCATCAGGATGATTGGGTACAAATTCTGTAATAATATCTTCTGCTTTTAATTTCTTTTGAAGAAGTTCTTTTGAAATATTTAGAGTGTTGGTTCTTAGAATTACATTCGCTTGTACGTTTAATGCAGCGATTTCTTTTGTCCAGATTTCTTCGCCTAATTCGTTTGCACAAATTTCATCCATCCAATCTGGTATAGATTCTCTATATTTTCTTGTTTTAGATAATTCTGCAAAACGACCTTTAATTTTTCTTTCTGGTACATCACCAATCTGATTCCAATCAGGTAAAGGAATTCCTCTTAAAATACACCAAACAGAAAATAGTCTCCAAATATTGTCTCTATCGAAAGGCATTTTAACTTCTGCTATTTCAGCATATAAACGGTTCCAACGAACAATGTCATAAATTGTCTCTGCAACAAATTTACGATCTCTTGCTCCCCAGCGTTTATCACGTTTTAAAGCTTTTTCGACAGCTTTGTCAGCATAAACACCTTCATTAAAGATATCTCTAATACTGTCTATAACTGTAAAAGTTAAATTTCTATGTAATCTCATTTTTTCTTATTATGGGATGCAAATATACAAATAAGTACTACCTCAACAATTATAAAGTTGCATAGAAATACATAGGTATTTAATATTCTATTTTTTTTAAATAAATAATAGGTTTAAAGCTATTGTGTTTTCAAAGTATCGTAAAAAAAACAGTTTTTTTTTGCAAGCTATATTTTTTTTTTAAATTTCTTTTATTATATTTGTAATACAATTATAGTATAATTCTTTAATTTAGGATAGAGAATATTACAAAGTTTATAAATTCTAGCACAAGGAGTTTTTATTATTTCGATAATAGAAAACATTTTATAAAATTGTAGGGGTTTTTTTAATTTGTTTCCTTGTGTTTTATATATATAATTAGCCTTAATAAAAATCAATAGTAATTTTGGTTTTTATTAAGGTTTTTGTTTTAAAAAGGGTTACATTTTTAGTTAATTTAAATTATTCCACAATCATTTATTATTTAAGTTTGTAATTAAAAGAATAAATAATTCCAATTATTTATCATTTAATGCTTCGCAGTTATATCCTCTTTTTTATATTATTTATAATAATATTCACTTTTTAAATTGGATTTCATTAATTTCGTTATCATAATTTTTTAAGTTGAATTTAGATTATCCAATTACATACATAAATGGAATTAGTGTTCAAAGAGCAGCGCTTTTGTATGCAGATTTAGGTATAAAAACTTGTAATGATTTATTAAATTTTTTTCCTTTTCGATATATAGATAAAACTACTTTTTATCCAATAAAGGATTTACAACCAAATTCTTCTGAGGTACAAATTGTAGGTAGTATTACACATTTAAAATCTGTTGTACAAAAAAGAGGTAGTAGGTTGGTGGCTACTTTTCAAGATGCAACGGGAAGCATGGAATTAGTTTGGTTTAAAGGTCAAAAATGGATTAAAGATTCAATTAAAATTAATGAGCCCTATGTAGTTTATGGCAAGTTAAATCATTACAATGGTAATTTTAGTATTCCGCATCCAGAGCTAGAGTTGGTCTCAGAATATAAGAAGAAACTGCAATCTAAAATGCAACCAGTATATCCCTCAACAGAGAAACTTACAAATTTTGGTGTTTCTAATAAATTGATGCGAACCTATATACAAAGTCTTTTGCAACAGTTCTATGATAAGATTGAAGAAAATCTGTCACAAGAAATTATTTCTGATTTTAAATTGATGTCTAAACAAGATGCTTTATTAAATGCACATTTTCCTAAGAGTCAAGAAAATTTAGCAAAAGCAGAATATCGTTTAAAGTTTGAGGAATTATTTTTTATTCAATTGCAGTTATTACGAAAAAAACTTATTAATAAAACAAAAATAAAAGGATTTGTATTTGAAAATGTAGGTGCCGTTTTTAATGAATTCTATACAGATAAACTTCCATTCAGTTTAACGAATGCACAGAAAAGAGTTTTAAAGGAAATTAGAAAGGATGTTGCTTCTGGTGCACATATGAATCGTCTTCTGCAAGGAGATGTAGGATCTGGAAAAACTATTGTGGCAATTTTAGCAATGCTTTTAGCTGTAGACAATGGTTTTCAAGCTACTATTATGGCGCCTACAGAAATATTAGCAAATCAACATTTTACAGCAGTTTCAGAGCTTGTAAGTGGTATGAAAATTAAGGTAGATATACTAACTGGTTCTGTGAGGGTTAAAAAAAGAAGAGAAATTCATGCAGCTTTAGAAGATGGAACGTTGCATATTCTAATTGGCACACATGCCTTAATAGAGGATAAAGTTAAATTTAAAAACTTAGGAATTGCCGTAATCGATGAACAACATCGGTTTGGTGTAAAACAAAGAGCAAAATTATGGGCTAAAAATACCCTTCCTCCTCATATTTTAGTAATGACCGCAACACCTATACCAAGAACTTTGGCTATGTCTGTGTATGGAGACTTAGACATTTCTGTAATTGATGAATTACCTCCAGGGAGAAAAGAAGTAAAAACAGTGCATCGTTTTGATAGTAACCGTTTGTCTGTCTTTAAATTTATGAAAGATGAGATTGCTAAAGGGCGACAGATTTATTTAGTATATCCCTTAATTGAAGAATCTGAGGCAATGGATTATAAAGATTTAATGGATGGATTTGAAAGTGTTTCTAGAGAGTTTCCATTACCAAAATATCAGATAAGTATTGTACATGGAAAAATGAAACCCGCAGATAAAGAATTTGAAATGCAGCGTTTTGTAAAGGGTGAAACTCAAATAATGGTGGCAACTACGGTTATAGAAGTAGGAGTAAATGTGCCCAATGCAAGTGTTATGATTATTGAAAGTTCTGAGCGTTTTGGACTTTCACAATTACATCAATTAAGAGGAAGAGTTGGAAGAGGAGCAGACCAAAGCTATTGTATTTTATTATCTAGTTATAAGTTGTCTCCAGAAGCAAAAATGCGCTTAAAAACCATGGTAGACACTACAGACGGTTTTAAAATTGCAGAAGTTGATTTGAAACTACGAGGACCCGGTAACCTTATGGGGACGCAACAAAGTGGTGTGTTAAATCTAAAAATTGCCGATATCCTTAAAGATTCTAAAATTCTAGTTACGGCTAGAAATACTGCAATTACTCTTTTACAAGAAGATCAAAATTTAGCAAAAGAAGAAAACCTACCAATTAAAAAAGCGTTTATAAAAATGTCTAAGTCTTCTAAAATATGGAGTAATATTAGTTAATTGCTTTTATTTTTTTTGAATACAGAAAGAATATTATTTTACTGAAACTAAAGCCTTACAATTTTTTGAACATTGTTTTTGTTCAAATAATTTTTTATAATTGCTTTTGCTAATTCTTTATTTTCAATGGGCGTTACTATAGATTTTAAAATTTCCATATTATTTTCTTGAAAGGCTAAATTTGTATAACCATAGCCATAAACCTCTTTATTTTCTATTAAAATTACAGCACGTTCTTCTAACTTTCTGCCTTTATCAAAAATTATAAAATCTTCATTATTAAAATCTTGTAAAAAGGCTTTTTTCTCTTTATGAAAGTTATATTTTGGTGCTAAGGCTTCTAATTCTATATAATATTTTAAACGTGTAAATAAATCATTCCCTGTTTTTTCATAAGATATAGAGATTGCTCTGTCTTGAACTTTAACAGCTCTTTTAGTTTCTTTTAAAAATAATTTATTTACTTCAAATTTTATATCTTTTCCGCGCCCTAAATAAATCACTTTACCGTCTGCACCATGAATGTAAAACAAACCTAATTCTTTAGGTACAGCAGCTATTAATTTTTGAAGTCTTTCTTTTTCTACTCTTTTGTCATGGTATTTTATAGAATCTTGAATAATTGTCTTAGTAACGTCTTTCTCTAAAAGCAACTTAAATAATTGCACTGTTGCTAAAGCGTCCCCAGAAGCCCGATGTCTATCTGTCATTGGGATTCCTAATGCTTTTATCAATTTACCTAAACTGTAAGAAGGCTGGTCTAAAATTAGTTTCTGACTTAATTCTACTGTACAAAGCGTATTTCTTGTGAAATCGTATCCTAATCTATCAAACTCTGTCTTTAGAATTCTATAATCGAACGAAGTATTATGAGCAACTAATGTAGCATCTTTGGTTATTTCTAAAATTCTTTTGGCTATTTCATAGAATTTTGGTGCATTCTGCAACATTTTATTATTTATACCTGTTAGTTGAACAACAAATGGCTGAATTTCTTTTTCAGGGTTTACTAAGCTAATGAATTGATCTATAATGACGTGACCATCAAATTTATAAATAGCAATTTCTGTAATGCCCTCTTCATTAAACTTACCACCGGTTGTTTCAATGTCTAATATTGTGTACAAATTCTTTTTCTTATCTTGAAATTAAATAATTTTAATTTCGATTACCAAATATAGAACTTCCTACTCTAATCATAGAACTTCCATTTTCTATTGCCAAATTATAATCTCCGCTCATTCCCATAGAGAGTGTTCGCAGTTTACAGTTGTTATTTTCTGTTATTAATTGTTGCGAATCAAAGAAGTTTTTTAAAGATGAAAACTCTTCTTTTAATTGAGACTTATTATCTGTAAAAGTTGCCATTCCCATAAGACCCACAATTTTTATATTTTCTAATTCTTTAAATTCTAATGATTGTAAGATAGTAGCTATATCTTCAAAAGATAAACCAAATTTTGTTTCTTCCTTTGCAATTCTTGCTTGCAATAAACAGTTTATAATTCTATTATGCTTTTTAGCTTGCTTGTTTATTTCTTTTAGCGTTTTAAACTTATCAATTCCGTGAATTAAATCAACAAAATGAGCCATGTATTTAACCTTATTACTTTGTAAATGGCCAATCATATGCCATTGAATATCTTTTGGTAAAATATCAAATTTACTGGCCATTTCCTGAATTTTATTTTCACCAAAAATACGCTGCCCTGCATCATAAGCAGCTTGCAAATCTTCAACAGGTTTGGTTTTAGAAACTGCAACTAAAGTTACATTTTCTGGAATTGATTCTTTTATTTTTAATAGATTTTCTTTAATCATTATATAATGTTCAATTATTTTAATTTCACAAAATCTTAATTTAATAAAGCAATAATCTGTTGTGCCAATTCTACTCCAATTCTGTCTTGAGCTTCTTTCGTAGCGCCACCTATGTGCGGTGTTAAAGAAATTTCTGGATTCATTAATAGCTGCACAGCAGGTGTTGGTTCTGTTTCAAAAACATCTAAACCGGCAAATTGTACTTTACCACTTTCTATTGCAGTTACCAGGTCTACTTCATGTAAAATACCACCTCTTGCAGTATTTATAATTCCTACACCATCTTTCATTTTTGCTATTTCACTTTTTGTGATGATATACTCTTGTTGAGAAGGCACATGTAGCGAAATAAAATCTGATTCTTTCAGCAATTCATCTTTAGTAACTGTATCAATATTTATAGTTATTTTCTGACCGTTAAAAAATTCAACTGAAATAGGTGCACAGGTAATTATATCATCGGTTGCAATTACATTCATACCTAAACCTAAAGCAATTCTTGCAACTTCTTGGCCTATTTTACCAAAACCTAAAATACCAATTGTTTTTCCTTTTAATTCTATTCCTTGAGAGTAGGCTTTTTTTAATTCTTTAAAACGAGAATCTCCTTCTAAAGGCATTTCTCTATTAGAAGAATGTAGAAATCTTGCCAATCCAAATAAATGAGCAAAAACCAATTCTGCAACAGAACCAGAAGAAGCTTCAGGTGTATTTATAACATGTAAACCCTGGTCTTGAGCATATTCAACATCAATATTGTCCATACCAACACCAGCACGACCAATTAACTTTATACTCGGACAGGCATCTACTAATTCTTGTCTTACCTGGGTTGCACTTCTCACTAAAATACCATCAATAGTATGTTCATTAATGAAATTTTCTAATTGATTCTGTGCAACCTTTGTCGTAATTACTTCAAAACCTCCTTTTTTTAAAGCGTCAATTCCGCTTTGAGAAATTCCATCATTTGCTAATATTTTCATCATCTTTTCAAACATTAAAAAATTGAAATATTTAAAAATTATTAAATTTCTAAATTCTCAAATTATTATATTATTTTTTTGCTTCTAATTCTTGCATTATATCTACCAAAACTTGAACACTGTATAGCGGCAAAGCATTGTACATACTTGCTCTATAGCCACCAACACTTCTGTGCCCATTTAAGCCATTAATACCAGCTGCATTCCACATAGTATCAAATGTTTCTTTTAAAGAAACGTCTGTTAATATGAAGGTAGCATTCATAGTACTTCTATCTTCTTTGGCAACAATTCCTGTAAAAAGGGAATTTCTATCAATTTCAGCATATAAAAGTGCTGCTTTTTTATTGTTTACTTCTTCAATAAATTTAATTCCTCCTAAATCTTTTAACCATTGCATTGTTAACATAGAAACATATACAGCAAAAACAGATGGTGTATTGGCCATGCTTTCTTTAGCTATATGTGCTTGGTAATCTAGCATAGTAGGTATTTCTCTTTCTACTTTTCCTAAAATTTCTTCTTTAATAATAACAAGTGTAGTACCTGCAGGACCCATGTTTTTCTGGGCACCTGCGTAAATTAAATCAAATTTTTCAAAATCTAACTGACGCGAAAAAATATCTGAACTCATGTCACAAACAATAGAAACGTTTGTTTCTGGAAAAGCTTTCATTTGTGTTCCTACAATGGTATTATTACTTGTACAGTGAAAATAATCTGCATCTTCAGGAATTGTATACCCTTTAGGAATGTAATTAAAATGGTTATCTTTCGAAGAGCCAACTTCTAACACTTCTCCAAAAGCTTTTGCTTCTTTTATGGCGTTGTTTGCCCAAGTGCCTGTGTTTAAATACGCTGCTTTTTTGTGTAATAAATTGTAAGCAACCATTAAAAACTCTAAACTTGCACCACCTTGTAAAAAAACAGCTTTGTATCCTTTATTTTCTAAGCCTAATAATTCTAAAGCTAAAGATCTAGCTTTTTCCATTACTTTTACAAAAGATTTACTTCTATGAGATATTTCAATTAAAGATAAATTATCATCATTAAAATTAAGCACTGCTTCAGATGCTTTTTGCAAAACTTCTTGAGGCAAAATGCAAGGACCTGCGCTAAAATTATGTTTTTTCATTTTTTTATAGTTTAGATAAAAACTCAAGGGTATTAACACCATCCGCGTAATCCCATAATTGCGGATATTGTGTTTCTCCAAATGCAATTTCATTTTCTATGAAATCTTTGGCTACAATACATTGAATTTTTTGTTTGTCTTGATGTAATTTTATTTTTAAATCAATTGGATTGTCATAATATTCATAAAAAATAGTCGCAATAGGAGAGGAGTAACTCTCATCTTCCTTAATCATTAAAAAGCCATTTTCTAATAAATCGAACAAACTCATTAAATAAACTGCTTTGTTATAATCGTAATTATTGGCATATTTTGCGTTGTTAATAATGTCTTTTTTAACAAACATTCCATTAAAGAAATTGTTAAAATCATAAGCTCTTGGCACATATAACTTAGAGACAGATCTGCAGCCCAATCCAAAATACCTAAAAACATCTTCAGATAATTTTTTTAAATCTTCTTCTGTTTCTTTTCCTGTAATTACAGCAACTGAATTTCTACTTTTTCTAATGATGTTTGGTTTATCTTTAAAATAATATTCAAAATAACGCGCCGTATTATCGCTACCGGTTGCAATTACAGCATCAAAATTTTCTATTTTTTGTTCTGTAAATGTGATATTTCCTTTCAAATCAACATCCACATATTCCAAATATTTAGCTAAAAAAGGCAATAAGTGTTTGTCGCTAGAAGACTGTTTTACTAATACCGAATGACCAGAAATTAAAACAGATAAGAAATCATGAAAACCGACCAACGGAATATTTCCCGCCATAACAATTGCAACTGTCTTTGGTGTATTGCTGTCTATTGAGTTTTTAGAAATCCATGCTTCTAAGTTGTTTTTTGTTAATGCTTTAGACCAACTATTTAAAGCAAATATAATATTGTCTTTTGTAAACCAAGAATTCTTTTCTTGGGCCACTTTTATTTGATGCTTAAAACCATCAAAAAACAAATCATTATGTTCTATGTTAGTTGCTTGCTCAAATTTTTCTTGAGAGAATTGACTTAAAAAAGCCCCTAATTTCACAAAAGCCGTAATTCTATTTTGAATACTATCCATTTATTTTGGTTGTAAATATATTTGGCGTTATTTTTGCAATTGCAAAGGTACAAAACAGAAAAGAAAATTATGGCAATTATAATAACAGATGAATGTATAAATTGTGGGGCATGTGAACCAGAATGTCCAAATACTGCAATTTATGAAGGCGCAGACGATTGGAAATATTCTCAGGGAACAGATTTAAAAGGAAAAGCAGTATTACCAAATGGTAAATCTGTGAACGCCGATGAAACACAAGAACCAATTTCAGACGAAATTTATTATATTGTTGCAGATAAATGTACAGAATGTAAAGGTTTTCATGATGAGCCTCAGTGTGCTGCAGTTTGCCCTGTAGATTGTTGTGTACCAGATGAAGATAATGTAGAAACTGAAGAAGAGTTGTTAGCGAAGCAAAAACATATGCACAACGAATAATACTCTAATTTAATGAGGATAAATAATTAAGACAAAAACCTCGAATTTATTCGAGGTTTTTTTATGAATAAAAATATATATTTGCACTCGCAAAATCTAAAGACATGAAAGCTGGAATTGTAGGATTACCAAACGTAGGAAAATCAACTTTATTTAACTGTTTATCAAATGCAAAAGCGCAAAGTGCAAACTTTCCTTTCTGTACAATAGAACCAAACATAGGAGTTGTAAATGTACCAGACAAAAGAATTGAAAAATTAGAAGAATTGGTAAATCCAGAGCGTGTAATGCCTGCTACTGTAGAGATTGTAGATATTGCTGGTTTGGTAAAGGGTGCAAGTAAAGGAGAAGGTTTAGGAAATCAGTTCTTGGCAAATATTAGAGAAACAGATGCTATTTTGCATGTAATTAGATGTTTTGATAATGATAATATTATTCATGTAGACGAATCTGTAGATCCTGTTAGAGATAAAGAAACAATTGATATCGAATTGCAGTTAAAAGATTTAGAAACTGTAGAGAAAAGATTAGAGCGTGTAAAAAGAACTGCAAAGACCGGTAATAAAGATGCGCAAGCAGAATTGGTAGTCTTACTAAAAGTTGAAGAAACTTTATTAAAAGGTATTTCTGTAAGAGCTTTATCTTTTAATGAAAAGGAGCAAGAGTTTGTGCAATCTTTACAATTTATTACAGCGAAGCCAGTTTTATATGTTTGTAATGTAGATGAAGATTCTGCCGTCACAGGAAATGCATATGTAGAAAAAGTAAGAGAAGCTGTAAAAGATGAAAATGCTGAGGTAATTGTTTTAGCAGTGGGCACAGAAGCAGACATTACAGAATTAGACGATTACGAAGAGAGACAAATGTTCTTAGCAGATATTGGCTTAGAAGAAGCGGGTGTTGCTAGATTGGTTCGTTCGGCCTATAAATTATTAAACTTGCAAACTTACTTTACAGCAGGTGTAAAAGAAGTAAGAGCTTGGACAATTCCTATTGGATCTACTGCGCCACAGGCTGCAGGAGTTATTCATACAGATTTTGAAAAAGGTTTTATTAGAGCAGAAACAATTGCTTATGCAGACTTTATAACTTTTGGTTCTGAAGCAAAAGTAAAAGAAGCGGGTAAAATGAAAGTAGAAGGTAAAGATTATATTGTTAAGGATGGTGATGTTATGCACTTTCGTTTTAATGTTTAAATAACTGTTATTGTCTTATTTTTATAAACGCTAATAATTATTAAATACTAAATTCTTTATAACAGACTTTGGCACATAGATTGCTTTGTTAACTTTAAATAAAATTAATTATGAAGAAATCTTTACTTTTTAGCGCTCTTATTTTCTTAATATTTTCTTGTAGTAGTATAAAAAATACGCAAGAAGCTATTAGCAATGGTAATTACGATAGCGCAATTAATAGCGCCATTAAAAAGTTAAAAAGAAATAAAACCAAAAAAAGAAATCAGCCATACATCTTGTTACTAGAAGAAGCTTTTGAAAAAGCTGCAGTTAAAGATTTGGCGAGAATCAACTTTTTAAAGAAGGACAAGAATCCGGAAAATATTGAAACTATTTTTGTTTTATATGAGCAACTGAAAAGAAGACAAGAGATTTTAAAACCTTTATTACCTTTATATATTGTAAATGAAAATAGAGATGCGGTATTTCTGTTTACTAATTATGATGATGCTATTATAGAAAATAAAAATCAATTATCAGATTACTTATATGCAAAGGCAAAAGGTCTATTTAATATTGACTCTAAGTTTGATTACAGGGCTGCTTATGGCGATTTAGCGTATATCGAAAAAGTGAATCCTAATTTTAAAGACGTACGTAACTTAATGAACGTTGCACGAGAAAGAGGTTTAGATTTTGTGATTGTTTCCATGAAGAACGAAACACAAAAAGTAATTCCTAAAAAATTAGAAGAAGATTTACTAAATTTTGACACCTATGGATTAAATGATTTATGGACAGTTTATCATGCTTCTAAAGATCCAAGAGTTCAATATGATTTTGGTTTGGAATTAAATCTAAGAAATATTCAGGTTTCGCCAGAACAGGTTAGGGAGAAAGAAATTATTAAAGAAAAAGAGATTAAAGACGGTTTTACGTATCTATTAGATACAAAGGGAGATCAAGTTCTAGATGAAGATGGTAATAAAATTAAGGTAGATAAAATGGTGCCTGTGCGCTGTGAAATTTACCAGTTTACACAGTTTAAGTCTGCTAAAGTAACCGGGAAAGTAAAATACGTAGATTTAAATTCAAAGCAAATCATACAAACGTATCCAATAGCAAGTGAGTATATTTTTCAGCATAGATATGCCCAGTTTAAAGGAGATAAAAGAGCGTTAGAGTCTTCTTTTCTCGATTTAATTAGATTGCGTGTGGTGCAATTTCCTGCAAATGAACAGATGATTTATGACTCAGTACAAGACCTGAAACAAAAACTAAAATCTATTATTACCCGAAATAAGTTTAGAAATTAGACTATAAAAACTCCCAATGAATTTTCATTGGGAGTTTTTGTAGGATTTTTAGGGCTAGTAAACTCAGTTTTAATTTTGTTTTTAATGTTATGCAGATTGAAGTGTTTTTGAGAAGAAATAATAGAGTAAAGTACTTCTTTAATTTCCTTTAATTCGCCCCCATAAATCTAATAACAACTTTTTACCATCAATTTTTTCTTTGGGTTCTTCTAGAAAAAAAGGAGTTCCATTTGCAGCTACTTCTATCTTATATTTGAAAACAAAATTAGTTACATTTGGTTGCAGACTTAAAACGCCAAAACGCAAATCATTAAAGTATAAGTTATTATCTTTTTTATTGATGGTATACCAACCTTTAGAAATGGCAATCATTCTTTTTGTTTTTTGGTGTTTTGCGATATCGCCTAATAAATAATGGTTTTTAGGATATTCAGAGAACTTAATGGGGTGTTGGTCTAAAAAAGAAGAATTCCCAATTAAATAAGATTTTTCTGTTTCTATATTAGCCGTCCACAAAATGGTATTTAGTGGTGTTGGTTTTGTTTTTATTGTTTTGTAGCTAATTTTTTGTTCGGCTAATTCTTTCGTGAATTTTTGATAAGAAACTCCTTTTAAGATTACAGATAATACTAAATATAAGCTGCTAATATATAGCCCTAAATTATTATAAAAACGTCTTTTTTTACTTGCCTTCTTTTGGCGCATTGCCAAAATTAAAAACACTAAAAATGGAAGCGTGTATAAAGGATCTATCACAAAAATATTTTTAAAAGCTAACCGAATATCTAAAGGCCAAAATAGCTGTGTGCCCCAAGTAGTTTGTGCATCTAAAATAGGATGTGTTATAAATACCCAAAAGAAAAGGAACGTCCAGTTCTTAAAGTTTTTGTACGTTTCATATTTGGTTACAATAAACGCTAGTATCGGTGCGAAAAGCAGAGAGAAAAAGACTGAATGTGTAAAACCTCTATGAATTTCTAAGGCACTAACGGTGTCTGTGAAAAATGAAGCGAATACATCTAAATCTGGAATTGTTCCCGAAATAGCTCCGTATAACATTGCTTTATTGCCAATTTTTCTTCCTAAAACGGCTTCTCCAATTGCGGCACCTAAAACTATTTGAGTTAATGAATCCAATATAGAGTGTTTTTATCCATAGTTATTAGTAGCTTTTTTTTCTAATTTATTTCATTAAATATAAAACTTTAAAAAGCTTTCTTTTTTATGGTTTTTTTACCTTCAATAGTTATTTTAGAACCTTCAATAAGCATAATAGAGGCTGGATTTATGTGATTTAAAAACTCAAAATGTTTTCCATAAACCAATTCGAAATCTACTTTTATATTAGCACTTTCTACTTTATACTTTTTCCACCTTGGATGGGTAACTTCGTATTCATTGGTACTAGTATCATTTACTTTTGCATACCCCCAATAATGTTCGGTAATAAATTCAGTCTCGCTATTTTCCTCAATTTCTGAAGCTTTAAGTGCTGCGGTAATTTTAAAAGATTGCCATATCTTATTCTTTCTCCAATGATATGCTACACTTCTATTTTTGCTATTTTCTTCCCATTTGTAACTCATTGGCATGGTTTCATAGTGTTCTTTGTAAATTGTGTTTGCAACAAATGTAAGCATGGGTTTGGACACAATTTCTTTGATAAAAACTGCACCACGTTTCCATGTGTTATTTTCAAAACGCTTTACATAAAAACGCAAATTTACTTCTTCTACATTATTATGAAAGGGAACTTTAATGCCGAATATTTTAGTATTTAGAAATATAAATCCAATTAAACTTACAAAGCATTTGCCTTCCCATAAATCAAGCTCTGTTCCTGGCGGAACATATTGAGCTAAAACATTCGGATTAACTTCGTAATTAGCAAAAGCTAATTTTCTCCATTCTGCTTTTAAAAAACTCATTTTATTTATTTTGCTAGGTTTTAATTAACCACTGTTGCCGTTAGTAAAAATAAGCTTTAAAATAGAGAAACGGAATATCTCTTAGAAGAAAAATATGCCGTTTTATATATTATTTTTAATAACTATTCTTATCCTTTATAAAACGGTAACTTTATAATAGTTGCAGGAATTGCTTTTTTACGGACCTGAATATGAATTTTTGTACCCGCTTTAGCAAGAACTCTTGGTACATATCCCATTCCAATTCCTTTTTGTAAACACGGACTCATAGTTCCCGAAGTTACAATACCAATAATAGTACCGTTTTCGTCTACAATATCATAACCATATCTTGGAATTCCTCTTTCATCTAATTCAAAACCAACTAATTTTCTTTCTGGCTTTTGTTCTTTTTCTTTTGCCAATGCGTCTGCATTTACAAAGTCTTTGGTAAACTTAGTTATCCACCCTAAACCAGCTTCAATAGGTGATGTTGTATCATTGATGTCATTTCCGTACAAACAATAGCCCATTTCTAAACGTAAGGTATCTCTTGCTGCCAGTCCAATTGGTTTAATTCCATATGCTGCTCCGGCTTCGAAAACGCTATCCCAGATTTGTTTTGCTTCAGAGTTTTTACAGTAAATCTCAAATCCGCCAGAACCAGTATACCCAGTAGCTGAAATAATTACGTTTTCAATACCCGCAAAATCACTTATTTTAAACTTATAAAAAGGAATTGCTCCTAAATCTAAAGAAGATAAAGATTGCATTGCTTCCACAGCTTTAGGTCCTTGAATTGCTAACAAAGAATAATCTTCAGACAAATCTGTTAAATCAGCTTTAAATTCTTGGTTGTATTTAGAAATCCAGTTCCAATCTTTTTCAATATTAGAAGCATTTACAACCAGTAAATATTCCTCTTCTTTGATTTTATAACAAATTAAATCATCTACAATTCCGTCTTTTTCATTAGGCAAACAGCTGTATTGCGCGTCACCAATTTCTAATTTAGATGCATCATTAGAGGTTACTTTTTGTATCAAATCCAATGCATTTGCACCGCTCACTAAAAACTCACCCATGTGACTTACATCAAAAACACCAACCGCTACTCTAACCGTTAAATGTTCTGCAGTAACCCCCTCATATTGCACTGGCATATTATAACCAGCAAAAGGAACCATTTTTGCACCTAATTTTTCGTGAATTGAATGTAATGTGATATTTTTCATTGTTGTATTTCTGAATTTCAGGCTAAATTATTGAAAAATTCACAATTATCAAGCACTAAAATTCTGTTAATATTTCTAACTAAAAAATAATTAATAGTACATTTGAAAAATCAACAAGTAAACGAACCGTAATGAAGATGTATAAAATTTTTTTCGTGGCTTTTTTAGCAACGTCTTTTTCCTTATTTTCTCAAATACCAACAGATTTCTTATCAAAAGACTTTCATAAGGGGAGAAGAGATGCTCTGCGAGCAAAAATGCCAGTAAATTCAGTAGCAGTGCTTTTCGCAAATCCGCTTAGAAATAGAGCTAATGATGTAGATTATGTTTTTCATCAAGACCCTAATTTTTATTATTTAACAGGGTATAGAGAACCAAACGGTGTGTTGGTGCTATTTTCTAATAATCAAACAGATGAAAACGGAGTTTCTTATAATGAAATGCTATATGTGCAAGAAAGAGATGCCAGAGCAGAACAATGGAACGGGAAACGTTTAGGCATTGAAGGAGCAATAGAGGAGTTAGGTTTTCAAATGGCAAAGAATGCCAATGATTTTATACAAACGAACATCAATTTTAAGAGTTTTGACAGAATTTTTATTGAAAAATTCAATGATGATTATCGGGATTCTGCTAAAAATACTGCAGAAGTCTATGATTTAGTCTCATCTTTTAAAGAAAATACCGCATACAATCCGAATAATTTTCTATCGCCAATGAAAAAGCAAATTTATGAGTTGGTAAAATCTACACCCATAGAAAATAGCGCAAATGTTGCGCAAATAATAGGCAGAGCTCTGGCATATGATCCTTCCTTGAAACGTGATGCCGATTTAATGAAATTTAAAGATGCTACAGATAACAGACTAAAGAAAGAGTTACAACAAAAAATTGCCTTAAAATTAGATGCAAAGACAACGATAGATATTCATTTTCTATCTAACAATTTGGCAACTTTAAGAGAAATTAAAACTTCAGAAGAGTTGGTGCTATTAACAAAAGCCGTAAGAATTTCTGCTATCGGACAAGTAGAAGTTATGAAGGCGATGAAGCCACATATGTCTGAAACAGAATTGCAAGGAATTCATGAATTTGTGTATAAGAAATACGGTGCGGAGTATGAAGGGTATCCCTCTATCGTTGGTGCAGGTAATAATGGTTGTATTCTGCATTACATAGAGAATAGTAAAACGAAGTTAGGCAATGAATTAGTTTTAATGGATTTAGGTGCAGAATACAGAGGGTTTACGGCAGATGTTACCCGAACAATTCCTGCTAATGGCGTCTTTTCTAAAGAACAAAAAGCCATTTATCAGATTGTTTACGATGCACAAGAAGCAGGCATTGCCGCTTATGTAATTGGCGAAAGCATGGCAACACCGAATTTGCTTTCTAAAAAAATTGTAAATCAAGGTTTGTTTCAGTTGGGTATTATAAATTCTTTAGATGAAAAGCATCCGTATTATCCGCATGGCACGTCCCATCATATTGGTTTAGACGTTCATGATCCAGGAAATTACGGTAATTTTGAAGAAAATATGGTGGTTACTATGGAGCCTGGAATTTATATTCCGGATGGTAGTAATTGTGATGAAAGATGGTGGGGAATTGGAATTAGAATTGAAGATGATATTTTAATAACCAAGACCGGACCCGTAAACTTATCTGCGGAAGCACCAAGAACTATTGAGGAAATTGAAAAAATGATGGCTAAAAAATCTATTTTAGATGATTTTGTGTTACCAAATTTAGATAACTAATGAACAAAACTGCTATTGTTTTAGGAGCCACTGGATATACAGGAGGTATTCTTTTAGAAAAGTTACTTGCGGATACTAGTTATGAGAAAATTAAACTTTTTTCTAGAAGTTCGGTTACAAATACATCAGATAAGATCGAAGAACATTTAGTCGATGTATTAAAATTAGAAGATTACAAAGATGCTTTTATGGCAGATGAGGTATATTGCTGCATTGGCACTACAGCTTCAAAAACAAAAGATAGAGAGGTTTATAGATCTATTGATTATGGTATTCCGGTAGCCGCAGCAAAATTAGCAAAACAGAACAATATAACTACTTTTATTGTAATGTCTTCTATGGGTGCAGCTGTTTCAAGTACTGTTTTTTATAGCAGGACAAAAGGAGAAATGGAGCGCGATATATTAAATCAAAATATAAAGAATACGGTTATTTTAAGGCCTTCTTTAATTGGTGGTCGCAGACCAGAATTTAGAGTAGGAGAAAAAATTAGTATCGGAGTTATGAGTATTATAAGTCCGTTACTTATAGGAAGTTTAAAAAAGTATCGCATCATTCATCCAGAGAAAATAGCAACTTGTATGAAAATACTAGCGCACAAATATCAAGATAGAAAGATACTTAGTTCAGATGAAATTTCAACTATTGCAAAATCTAAAGAATAATGAGCGGACAGCAGCTTAACAACCCGTTACACGGTATAAAATTAGCAACTATGTTAGAACAATTATTTCTAGAATACGGTTGGGAAGAGTTGGGAGATAGTTTGAATATTAATGCCTTTAAAAATAACCCTACTTATAAATCTAGTTTAAAGTTTTTAAGAACTACTCCGTGGGCAAGAGAAAAGGTAGAGCAGTTTTATTTAAAGAATATGGTTGACTAAATTTTTGCTTGCGCAAAAATGATAATAATTTAAGCGCTAATTATTTCAAGCACTAATTCTCTCGTTAGCGGTTTGCCATTTGCTGTTTTTTTGATGTTATCAAAAGTAAAAACAAAATTGCAACCTGTTTTATAAGCAGAGCAACCATAGCCTGTTTTTCCTTTTAAGACAGTTCCGGTCTTACATTTAGGGCAATTAATTTTTTCTGAAGCAGCTGCAGTAGTTACCTTTTTAGCTTCTAATTTTAAACTGAAATTTTCATCAAAACGTATCAAACCCTCCACAGCGCCGTTGGCTATTTTAAATCCCTTTAAATTGGTTGTGCAGCCTTTGTCTAATAAACGTATCAATTGATTTTCAGATACTTTCTTACCGTAAATTTCAAACGGAATTTTTAAATCGCACTTATTTTTATATTCAGAACAGCCAAATGCAGAAGAGCCTTTTAAAATAGTTCCTTTTTTACATTTCGGACATGTTTTTCCTACTACCTCTTTTTTAGATTTTGGTTTTTTAGTGGGAGTTTTTTTTGCTTCTTTTAGAATAACAGTATTAGAAGAAATACGTTTCGAGGTTTTGTTTGAACGTACTTCATACACCAATTCATCTACCATCTTCTTCATATTGTTGATGAAGTTTCCTGCATTAAACTCTCCTCGTTCAATTTCTTTTAAACGTTTTTCCCATCGCCCTGTTAATTCAGCAGATTTTAGTAATTCGTTGTCTATTATATTAATTAAATCAATACCTGTTTGGGTTGGTAGTACTAACTTCTTTTTACGTTCAATATATTTTCTTCGGAACAATGTTTCAATAATACTCGCTCTGGTAGACGGTCTTCCAATGCCGTTTTCTTTCATTAATTCGCGCATTTCATCGTCATCTACTTGCCTTCCTGCTGTTTCCATGGCGCGTAATAAGCTTGCTTCTGTGAAAT
>Ga0209197_1000535_pt1 | contig 26767 bp, 26 predicted proteins | sample COGITO_mtgs_1105_4_FD_184802 | JGI IMG/M metagenome (GOLD analysis project Ga0209197, IMG submission 184802) | Pelagic marine microbial communities from North Sea - COGITO_mtgs_110512 (SPAdes) (version 2) | ecosystem: Environmental > Aquatic > Marine > Epipelagic ... | reverse complement strand
CGAATTGAAACAAAAATACAATATAATGAATACAAAACAGTTACCTGAAATATCTAGATTTGACCCCCAAGCATTAGCAATGTGTATGCGTCCAGGGCAAGTTTGTAAATTTAAACGTGAAAGTTCCACCGCATTATTTTATGATTATTATCGTATTTGTGTCTAAAAAAATAAATTTATAATATAAACAAACAATGGCTACATTAAACGTGAATATTGGTTATGATATGAAGGATTTTTTTTACGTTAATGCTATAAAAGCAAAAGATATGCCAACCGAAGGACAATGCGAAGAAATATTAAATAAAGTGTATGACCCGGAAATGTGTAAAGGTGAAGAGTTTGGTAATAATCGTAAAGAATGTTTAGGTAGGCAATTATGTAAGAATAAAGACCTATCAGATACCATACTTGACATACAACAAATACACAGTGGGTCAGACGGAAAATACAAAGATTCACAAAGCATATTTAATCGTGAGCTGTTTAAAACCGCAAATCTGTCTATTGGTATTGTTGGACTTATGGTTTTAATATACCGGTTTAGAAAAGTATAAAATATATTACTAGTATAACTAACATTCTAATAGTAATATGGATAACAAAGACGAAGAGGAAAAATGGTTTAAGAATATAAACAAATCCGATACAGGTGCCATTGTAGATATTATTCCATCTGAGAATGTGCGATTACGAGCATCGAGTAGTAATCCCGGTCATATCGTAAGAAATTTAACTGATAATAATCCTTCTACAAAATGGGTAAGTAATTACACTATAGGAACCTATAAAGATGAGTTTTACACAAATCGGAAAATAACAAAGGGAGATTATTCAAGGGGTCAAATTGTAAATGATGGTAAAAACCGAAAATTAGCGTATGATAATCAGAAACAAAAAGAAATATTACGGAATAAGATAATTTCTTTAAAAAATAAAATGAATAAACAGGTAGAAATTTATAATAATAATAAAAAAAGAATCAAAATGGTAGAACCAAAAACTCAGAAAGATTTTAAAAAAAAAATTAAATATAAATACAAAGAACGTTACCACTATTATTTGTGGTTTTGGAGAACACGAACCAGAATAGGCACAAAATGGGTAAATGATACAGCAAAATATAACCAATACTTAAAATCTAATGATACTATGATTAGAGAACTAAAAAATATAGGTAACAACATTTATAGAGTTAAAAACAGTTTTAAAATAGAGGATGCGAAATTAAAGGCACAGCTAAACGACATTCCAAGTATAGATGTGAATAGTTTGCCGGTAAAAGTCACAAATGATGGAAAATATATAGGTAATACAAAAACAATATTATCAAACAATTCAACTATAAATGGTGAATGGGTAGAAGTAGAAATACCAAATACGGTAGTCGTAAAGAAATATGAACTTTTACCGGGTAAGCGGGATGGAACAACTGAATTTACCCCATTTCCAAAGGATTTTTACATAGTTGCATCAAATGATACTAACAAATGGGAAATACTGGATAGCCATTTTGATTATAATCCAGTGTATAATACCAATAATTCACCAATTGTATTTAACATAGATAATAAAAAAAAATATAAATATATTCGGCTGGTAATATCATCATTGAATAGCGCCCAAACTGGATTTCACGGATTGGGTGCTACGTCATTATCAGTTTTTAACATAATCGGGCATCGGTGTTATACATTAAATAAATCCTGTGAAACTTTCCAATCATATAGTAATAAGAACAATAATATGTCAAAAATAGAAGGATTAACAATGATGGATGCAAATATAAATGTTTTAGCAGATTTAAAAGAATTTAATGAAAAATATCAGAAATACGTAAAATGCACTGATATAACTTTACCCGATACGGTTAAATTAAATTGCACTACCGAGGATAGAAATATTCAAACAGTAAATGACATATATGATAAATTAATGGATAATGGAAGCATACAAAAGTTACAAGAAGCACCTTTAAATAAATATATAAAACCCGCAGAGTATGAGGAAAATCATAAAAAGATATTAGGAACTCATAATGAAATAATACCACTAAGAAAAGAACTGGATTCAAAAATGAAACAGTTAATGAACGATGAAGATAATATTAATGCTGATTATAGAGAAAAGTATGATACGACTATGTATTATAGTTTAGTATTGTCGGTTGTATTAACATCATCTTTATTTTTCATTTTCAAGAAACTATAATTCGGACATCGTTTTGTAAAATTACGAAAAGTTTTGTATGCCTATAGTATAAAACGATGTCATCTACAAACATAATACAAGCAATACCACTACCAAACATAACATTATCTAGTATGAAGTCAGGACAATCTGGAATAGATAATAAATCAATTAAGGGATATGAACCTAATGGAAAATATGTAATCAAAACTTCATCAAATTATAATGACAATACACAAGGATTTAACGCATTTAATGAAACTACAAATACGTACTGGGAATGTGACAATGTAAATAATAATAACACAAGTATGACAAAAAATTATTCCAAATATACTCAGACCCCCTACTCGGGAATTACACCATCAAGTTATTTAGGTGGAGGTTCAGAAAATAATACGTGGAGCACAAAAGTTGGTCCTAATAAGAACAAAACTGAAATACCTGGTGAGTGGATAGAGATTAAGTTGCCATATAAACTGTATTTAACTAGTTATTCAATTACAACACCTACATTTGAAGCAACAAATACTTTTCCTAAAAAATTTACATTGGTTTCTTCTAATGATGGAGAATCGTGGGATTATGTAGACCAACAACTTATAAATAAAGACGAAATGCCAAGTAAAACCGTGCCTAGAAAACCATTTGATGTAACTTCATATAATAAATATTCTTATTTCCGTTTGATTATAACACAGATGGGTGATAAAATGTCAAAGCTACGTATTAGTAACATAAAGTTGAATGGAACCACTGAATTGGATAGTGTTCCAGAAACGTTTTCTACATTACATCGGTCAATTGAAGGAGTTACTAACAAATACAATAAGCAAAATGATTATAGATTAGAAGGAGCTGATTTATACAGACCAACTTACGCTAATTATCTTGATAATAATTTAGAAACAGACGTCCATCCACCAAAAGAAAGAAAAACAAAAAACGCACCAAATATGTTTTTAAATAACATAACAAACACCGCTTCTGATGTATTGTTATATACTGGTTTACTTACTGGAGTAGTCGTATCAGGTATTATTCTGATGAATATAGCAAAACGATAATTTCATAAAATATATTATCCATTCATATTATAACAACAATTATACTATGAGTGATTTTAACGAGAATGGAAAACAAATATCTAACTATACCGCATATTCTGATTATGAAGTAAATAAAAAACCACAAGAATTATTAGGTCCAAGCGTCGTGGAATTAAAGGAACACCAACGTAAAATGTTCGAAGGATTTAAACAATCGAATGAACGAGATGAGAACACGCCCGTAAAGAAATTCATTAACGAACAACAAATACAACCTTTAGAGAAATTAGAAAAAGATTATATAAAGAAACTTAATACAATTAATAAAAACTATAACAATTTAGATTCTGAACTAAACGCGATTACAAATAACGATAAAACTGGAATACGCGATAAATTAATGAACGAGGATAAATATGGTGACTATTTATCAACCGAATTAGAACAACAAAAAGACGTTTCTGATGTTAGATTAGATGATACAAAGGATTTAATCCAGTATAATAATTCTATTTTTAATTTAGGAGTGGTAACTGCGGCTACTTTATTAGTAGCTGGTATAGTGATAGCAAGAGAATAAAATATATAATATTTTGATAATATATATTTCCAAAAAATGAGTAAGAATACTGATTTAAATGGATTAGTAGCATTACAAAAAAATTATCTGAATATTCTTGATAATAAACAAGATGACCCCGAGTTTTCAAATAAGATAAATGAATTACAATCTCAATTAGAGGACGCACATAAGTCATTTAAAGATGCGGATGTATCAAGTGAACACGTATTAACCCATCAGGAAGAGGTGGCTGACATTGTAGACACTGAAAAGGATAGATTAATGCAGAAGAAGCAATCTATAGATAATGCTTTAGTCGGAAAACAGCGCGAGATTGAATTAAATGATAGTTACCAGAAAAAACAAGCTGAATATAACAAGATAAAATTCGCGTGGGTAATCGCTTTAGCCATAGTTGTAGTATCAATAATCTTAAAGAATCAGCTTACATTTTTTCCTTCGTTCCTATTTGATTTGATAACTATGATCGTATTATTTGGTGCTTCCATTTATACGATAAAAGTGTTTATTGATGTATCCAGACGTGAAAAAATAAATTTCAACAAGTTAAATTTACCTGACCCTGCTGCTCGCACCCAAGCTGAATTACAAGATGCGGCTAAAGCTGCTGCCAAGGAAGAAGGTGGCGATTTACTAGGTGGAATGAATTTATATGGTTGTGTAGGCACTTATTGCTGTAGCCCTGGTACTAAATGGGATACTGGTATTTCAAAATGCGTTCACGATAGTGAATATGATGTGAATAAAATCCAAGATGAAAGCAGTTCCGAAGAGTTTAATACAATGGTAAATAGCTCTAATACAAAAAACCGAAGAATCAATATAAATAATGTAAAAGAGAACTATGCGAACGAATATGATAATTATTCAAAATTATAGTTATTTTTATCCCATGATATAGTAAGTATAATATCATATCATGGGAGGAGGACCATCACGACAAACACTCAATTACCGAAAAAACGCTTTACGGAGGTATGATAGATATAATTCTGATATTCAATCAAAAATTAATGCGATTACTCCTATTAGAGATGAGTTACGACAGAAAATAGATACAATGAACGATGAAATAGATCAATTAAATACTGATATTAGTAAACTAGAAAAAACTACCACTTCAAATAGAAAAACAAAAACTTCTTTAGCAAGTGAAAAAACGAGGTTGGAAAAAGATTTGAAAAGTGCGAAGTATTTATTAAAGACGGTAGACCAAGCAATAGATGAAATAACAAAATACGGGAATATTCAGAAACGAACACAAGACTTTTTTGATAAGGAATATGAAGTTCTTTATACAAAAGTAATGACTCGACAACAATTAAAACAAAATGACTATATAAATCGTAATGAAACATTAGAACGTGCGATAAAACAATTTAACCAAAATTTTAGTAATGATTATAGAAATACTGAATACCAAGAAAATCATACCGCATATTTTGTAACATTAAATTCACAATTTTGGTGGGTATATTACATTTTATGCTTAATCCTATTATACCAAATAGTTTATATACAGAATGAAATGAACTTGAAAACAAAAGTTATATTGGGAATTATTTTAACATTATATCCATTATCATACCGAATATATGATTTAGTCGGAACTAAAAAATAACACTATAGTATAGAATATAGTAAATATGGAATTTAATAGAATAATTGAAGGATACAGTGATAATGCCGTGCGTAGTTCAAGCACCTATCTAAGTAAATTGAGGTCAAAGATGGACCAGAAACGCAGACTTACTAGTAAATTACAGACAACGACCAAAGAACGTAATAAACTACAAACAAAATATGAAAATACGTATAATGACTATATCATAGATGACCCAAATTTAAAACTTACAAAAGCAGAAAAGGAAAGGGTTCTTTCGATTTTAAAAAAACAAATAAAAGAATTAGAAAAGGAAATCGCCAACTTAAAATATGATATTAAATCTATCAATGCTGAATCAGACATGAAATATAACAATAAGTTGATACCTGCCCAAAAGGATTTTGTTAAAAGAAAAGAAGTGACAGACAATAAATTAGATGAAATTTTACCATTAAAAAAGAAAGAGAACGGCGAAGCAAAAAATTACTTTAACTTGCTTATTTCACAAAATGAAGAAGTATTAAACGCAATTGTAGGCAAAAAAAATGATCTCACTACTGCGGATAGAAGATATGTTATAAATGATACGAAACATCCATATTATGTAACGTTAAATCGCGGATTATTGTTTTTGTATATTATTGTAGCATTATATGTTATTTATAAAGTGATGTTTGGTATGATTACACAAAACATTTATGGTAAATTAATAATAGTGCTGTTAATTTCATTATATCCTATTTACATATTTGGTTTAGAAAAATCCATTTATAATCAATATCTATTTATTAAAGCTATGTTACGAGCTGAGCCATATATCCCTACAAAATAAAAAATATATATTTTAATTTATCCAAAATATATACTTACCTAAAATTGTTATTTATTTACTACTTTACAGGCCATTGATAGTATCATTATCTAGGCTATTTTTTATAATATCGTCATCATCCATATCTTCGTTGGATTCGTATTTAATCTCAACACCGAACCATTTTGACGCACGGTTCTTTCCAAAGCATCTATCCATATATTCGTGTAGGTCCTTGGGTGAAGGCCCTCTTCCACCATAGTTCGTCTCATACCATCGTGAAAACTCATTATTGAGCTCCGATTTCTGAACGCACGCACTAGAGTTGCTGCGTAATACACATTCCTCAACGAACTCGGATAGGTAATCTTGGCTCTTTCTGTATTCATTGCTCTTCTGTAACACGATGTCACAGTCATTAACCAGACCTTTCGTGTTAGATGCGCGTTCCACCAACATTGCTAGAAACACTTCTTTCCAAGCATCAAACTTCTCGTCAATTGACTTGTCAATGAGAAACTGGAAAGGCTTCTCTCTGTCACCTTCAACCGGGTTTTCTGTGAAGAGCGACTTGAATGGAACTGCTCTAATACGACGCCACGTACCGTGGTCGTTACTCTTGATACCCATTAGAACATTACACGTAACAACTAGTTTAAATTGTGGCAAGAATGAGATTGTCTGAGGCATATATGGAGCTCTACCTTGGATAGGGTCCTTTCCACTGGTTAATTGTTTCATAATGCCTTCATTGATTATGTCACCTTTAGACGGCTCCTGCATGACTGCGAAACGTTTTCCCTTTAATTGGACTATTTCCGGTGCTAATCCACCAACCTTACCACGTCTATCAGTTACTAATGTAAGTGGCACATCACCCTTGTAATCACCAAGAACAACCTCCATTAGATTAACTAATACCGATTTTCCATTTTGACCGCCACCAATATACATATTAAATGTTTGATTTGTAGATGTTCCTAAGAGTGTCGATGCCAAATGATCCCACATATATTCACATAGCGATTTCTCTGGAAACAGCTGGTCCATAAATATAGTAATTTCGTTGACCTTACTTCCGTGTTTTACTGTATCAAGTGGCCTATAATCAATGTTGGTTGACATTGAGATATTGTCCTCTGGAATACCATTTCGAAATAAGTTCTCTTTAAAGTCATATACTCCATTCTTACAACAAAGTAGATGGGGATTTACATCAAGCTTTCCTAAGAAATCACCATCATAAAACAACTCCTTCGCCTCCTTCATAATATGATCTTTATCGCTGGTTTGTGCTAACTTCTGAGAGATATTAATAGCTCGTTGTTGGATTACGCGATGAAGTTCATTCTGTTCTGCGATAGGCTCATCGTCATCTGTGCGATTACTTTGTGGTTCATTGTTATGCATATATTGAACTGCTTTATTTCTATAACGCTCTCTTAATGGACCAGATATCGTCTTTCTGAGAGTAGTTCCTGAATCTAGGTCGTGCCAACGATGATTTTTATAGACCATCCACATATTATTTTTAACACTGGTACACACGTATGTATGTTTACACATTTGATACAAGACCCACGCCAAATCCCAATCTCCACAACCAGATTTTTCATTATTCTTACCTTTACCGCCACTTATCTTAAGGCTTTGTTCTACGTGATAATCTAATGAGTTATTCATAATACGGCTATATTCTTCCGGCGCATCGGTCTTCGCCCAATGATATAACGACCTCTTTGTAATACCGTCATTTGGACGTCTGTCAAAACCGCGCCATTTCTCACATAATTCGGGGATACTACCAAAATCAAAGGTAGATGATTTCGCACTAAACGCAATCCATACAATTAGCAATCGATTACTTATGTTCTTAAGACACCACCCAACCTTCATCCACTTCAGGTATGACCCAGATTCATAATATGAAGGTGGCAATATCATTACATAATCATAAGAGTCTTTGAGGTCGTAATCCAATTGAGAGCTCAGTGATGATTCTAAAAATACTTGAATCATCATATCCAGCTCATCTTGTGTCTTAATATTAGCTATATTTAAGTCTTCGATAACTGGTATATCTTGAACGGTCATACTAGACAGATTTTTTGACGAGGAACCTACTCGCTTGATATTATTCTGCCTATCATATTCATCCCTTTCCTTTAGAAACGAAGACTTCAAGAATAATGATGGATGATTTTCATTACGAACGGATAGCTCGTTTATATTTTTATTCACATCAAATGATTGTAATGGAATCTCTTTGCGCATAAACTCACCATCAGTGTCATCAAACGATACGTTATATATACGAGTAACCTTATATCTATCATTGTTAGGCTTTCTTGAACCATATAATTGCCAATTAACGGTTCCGTCTGTAATACCCTTATCGAATACATCTTCAAATGAATTTGTAATAGGGAGATCTCCCCAAGCATCAGCAACTAACGGAATCACTTTATTGCGAATAATTTTTTGTGTATTTCGGTCGGTCTTTAATCCGAAAATCAAATGAATACCATCTTTGGTACAATTTTTATCTTTCACTCGATTTACAGTAGGCTTCTGTAACACATATATATTGAAATCACAGGTGCTATCCACCTGAAATATGGACTTGAACTCATCCAGATAGATATCAATCATATCCTCAACGTGTCCGTCAGTATATTGACGCTCATCTATATCATAATCGTGACGTAAGTCAATATCAACCAACATAGGTCCATTATCAACTAGCTGTTTCTCGGTGAGATACTCCTTTTTGTTTGAAGACAAAATATCTCGAATGTATAAATTAAGGAATAACTCATAATCTTCGGGAGGTATGGAATATGAGCCACCATAAATGTTATCATCCTTGCTTCCAATCCGTGTATTTGTAATTTCTTTATTTGTATTATTTTCACCCTTTTTTAGCTGATGCTTCATCATAAAGTCTTGAAACCCAGCATATTTGACACTGATTGGTGGTTTAGATTTTGAAGACGACCCATTAGCGATAGATTTCTCCATCTCCATCTCGTTTGATATATTGTTGATATATTTTTATCCTCTTTTGATTTATATATTCCTGCTTTCAATTTTCTATCACCATGTATATTTAGGTATACCATTTACGGTCATATATTATATGATAAATATGGAACATACGTGTGGCTAATATTACTAAATGATTTTGTAAAAATTGAATTAATGTATCTCCAACAATATCACTTAAATAAATTATACTTCAGTAGTATATAAAATGAAGTTTTGCGAAAAGTGTGATAATATGTACTACATTGGGATTAATAAGAATAATCCCAATGAGTTAACGTATTACTGTCGTAATTGTAAACATGTTGACGAAACCATCACTCAAGAAGGTATCTGTGTAACAAATACTCAATTAAAGAAAGGAACCCACGAATTTAACCACTTATTTAATGAATATACGAAATTGGACCCCACCCTTCCGCGGTTGTATAATATTCAATGTCCGAATGATGAATGTAAAACCGAACACGGTGTTATTTATATTCGGTATGATAATGATAATTTAAAATATTTGTATATATGCGCGGATTGTGATACAAAATGGAAAACTGATGAACGTAAATAATCAAATACACGAATAAAAAATTGAAAATCTAGATGATAAATAACTATTTAGAAAAATTACATTATCTAATAATATAATAACTAATATGGACGCCGACGATTATGTTCCCAGTGATAACGAAGATATTTCCAGTGAGATTGAAGATAATGATGATATGTCAGTAGAATTGAATAAACCGATTAAAACAGTCCCAATACCAATAGACGATGATGATGCGATAGCTGCTGATGATATAGACGATGACGATGATGATGATAGTATTGAATCAGATATGGAAGATTATGGCGAAGAAGATATTCTAGACCGTGATGACAAAGATGAAAATATGGTATCTAGCAAATTTACAATGGATGAGTATGGGTCCGATGATGATTCAGACAATGATTCGGAGGATGATGATTTACAAAAGTTTAACGAAACTGATAAAGATGATATTATTACTAACTTCCACCCAGAATTACACAGTCATAATTATGATGAAATACAAACAATGGCTAAAGTCGCACGTGATAACAATGGAACTATTGTAGACCCTTTACATAAGACATTGCCATTTGTTACAAAATATGAAAAGGCACGAATATTAGGAGAACGAGCAAAACAATTGAACGCAGGTGCACAAACATTCGTAGAAGTAGATGATAATGTGATTGATGGCTATCTAATCGCATTAAAAGAGTTTGAAGAAAAAAAGGTTCCATTTATTATTAAACGCCCTTTACCAAATGGTGGATGTGAATATTGGAAGTTATCAGATTTAGAGATATTAGTATAAACACAAACAGAAAAAGAAAAAAAATATCTTGTTTTTTCTTTTTCTAAAAAGCAATATAGAAATAGCCATATAAGTAATGTAATGTCACAAAATAACAATAATAAACGAATTATACACTGTTCTTTTTGTGATGATGAAGGACACTCAATCAGTTCTTGTCAAGACCCTCGTATTGATATTGTAGTTAAAGATTTTGAAGAATCTATTTCATTGGACATGGAATGTAATTTTAAAATGAAATACGCAAAATATGTTATGAATTCACTATATAATATTTCCGATATTCGAATATTAGGCTATCAAAAAGGATTATCTATGAATAAGACATCCAAAGATATGTTTATAAATGAAGTATTGGATGAATATTATGATAAAAAAGATACTAAATATGATGATATTTTTACTGGGTTTAACGAGACCGAATTATTAGACTTCGCAAAAGACATATCTAAAAATTCAAAACAATGGAACTCTCGTAAACTATCTCTACCAAAAGTAAAAAAACTATTGGGTATTAAACAGAATGACCTCGTGTTACACGAAAACAATAAGCAAAAATATAAAACTGTATCATCGTCATTAATAGCTGTTGATAATTCGAATGATGAAGAAATGCTTAATTATGAGTTTCAGTATTTTTTACTACCATTAGTAAACGAACAATCCTTTCGTGATTTATCTCCAGCATTAAAAAAAGGATTAAATTATATGTATTTTTTATCATTTGGAGCATTAGTTATGAATGCCTATATTATTTACACCCAGTATTAGACCACTACCATTATGACTTCCAATTCTTACCACAATCCAAACACGTTATGAAAATTGTAGCCGGTTCATCCGCACTTCGTGTTTGTAATTCATAATAAGTACATCTTTTTGATTTACACTTCTTGCAAGTAAACATATCAGTTGATGCTTGTATATTGTTGGTGTATTTGCTTGCGTCACGCATTACTTTCTGTTCGATTAAAGTCCTCCATTGTGAAGGATTCATTTCCTGATGAGTCATCGACGCAATATTGAGTGGAGTAACCTCCCCATTTTTAATTCGGTTTAAAAATGATGTATCTTTTAAGTTGATATAAATACTTCTCAATCTATCCAAATAGATTTGTACGAAACGTGGGTTTTCCCACTTTTTTATAATTTTTTTACTAGATGCCTCTTTTAACGAATAGTTAAACACTCCTCGTTCTACATTTACACATAATGTATCATCTTCAATAATCGCATTCAACTTATTTGAAATGTTTGTACGGAATTCAGTCGGGTTAGCAATATTACGCATTGTGTAAATAATATAATGTGTTATAGTATTTACCGTTTATATAATTTCAATTTTTCTAATATTATAGATACTCTTCTTCTTCTAATTCATTTGTATATTCACTATCGTCAGTATCAGATGTATTAAAAACAGTAGGTGCTTTGGCACATCGACGTGGTGTTTTTGGTGGTATAATTCGCTTTCTTTTATTTGGAATAGATATTTCACTATCACTTTCATCGCCATAACTGTCGGCTTCATCAAAGTCATCGTCGACTATGAAATCATCCTTTACATACCCACTTTTGGTCTTGGGTAAATCTTCATCCTCGTCTTCACTTTCGTCTGAATCTTCCTCACCCAAATCATCAAATCCCCCATACAAATGATTATATATACTATTCCATTCAGAAGAGGTCAGATTTTTTGGAACATCATTTACCTTATTAACTAAGACACAACTACCGAAAAATAACGTATTATCAATAGGTGGTGGAAATTCATATTTATTTTCTTGATTAGCTCTACCTACTAATTTACCATAGATGTGAATGTTATATGTTACGTTCTTTACCTTAATATTTTTCCATACTGACTGAACTTTGAAATCAGTGGATGCCTTAAATCCGCCTTTTTTATAAAGTTCATTTTCATCATACGATTTCACCTTTAGTTCCTTAACATTTCCTCCCTTCTCAATAATAATAATAGAAACTGATGTCATAATATACAACTTATATGTTATAGATTTTATACCCTTTACAAATTACTAATATAAGTGTCGTAAAATTATATAAAATCTTTTGTTGTAGTTGTGTATACCAATAAAGAATATGTTATCAAACCCTATAATATCTTTTTTGATTAAAATAATTATATCGGTTGTTATAATTTATACATTACAATGCGGGTTTGAATACCTGAAATCTACATATACCAAGCCAAAAGTTAAGGATTTAGTGAATACTCAAATTAAGAAATACAGGGAAATAATGACTGAAATAAATAATCCTATTGAAAAAGAGTGTGAAGAAGTTACAGATGAAACAAATGAAGTTTTTAATAAACAAATAAATGTAAATGATATGAATAACGAACTATTGTCTTTTATGAATTCACAAACACAGCAATATGTAACTGAACCATAACTATATTTGCAAACCTATATAAAAATAAATCTACAATCAGTATAATGCCAGAATTAAATCCCGCACAGATAAGCAGATTATCTGATAGATTTCCTGAATTTGAACTTTCGTATGAAACTATTTCACATACGAAAGTTTCGTCCGCATATAATGTAGTTACTGCTATACCTAATGGGAAAAAAGTGTTTTTATGGTTTACATTTTACAAAGATAAAGATGTATGTTATTTGTTTGAATTAAATAGAGAAAAACGTATTACTAAAGGGAAAATGCTAAATTTGGGGTTTAATTTCAAACTGTCGTTAGGCACTGTATTGTATGGTTCGTGTGTAGTTAATGAACTGAATGAATTAAAGGCCATTGTTGTTGATGATATCTTATACTATAAAGGGTTACTACTCAAAAATACACCTACAATACAAAAATTATCCATGTTAAATAAAACATGTAACGATATTACAAAACAAGACCCTCATCATCCCGTATATTGTAGTGTTTTTTGGGAAGTTAGCATAGATAATAATGCGGTTGAATATCCAAATACAATTTCAAGTGATATTTTTCAAAGTATACCTTACAACATTCATCATATTCAATATAGATGCTGTCATGAAAAAAAACCATTTGTCAATATCTTTATTCATAAAAAATTAAATGTGGTAAGTTTACCATCTGCCAAACGACATTTTACAAATCCACTAGATGATATTGATTTGACACCATTTAGAATGGCGCAACATAAATCACAATATCGTTATCCGACTATATTTCAGATAATGGCAGACATTCAAACTGATATATACCATCTTTTTATTTATGGACGAAGCAATCAACGCGTGTATTATAATGTTGCATACATACCTGACTATAAAACTAGTGTATTTATGAATTCATTATTCCGCAAGATTCGTGAAAATGATAATTTAGATTATATTGAAGAAAGCGACGATGAAGATGATTTCCAGAATATAGACGAAGACAAATACGTCGACGTAAATAAGGTATTATATATGGAATGTAATTTTCATATGAAGTTTAAACGATGGGTTCCAAGTCGGGTTGTTAGTCGTAGGGAAAAAATAGTACATGTGAGTCAACTTTAATTTTTAGATTGACGGGCAATTCTATCATCATGCATTTGTTGTAACTTTCGTCTATGTTCTAATACTTTTTTTGTAACTTGTGTTTGTAGTCTAGCATCATGGATTTGTTGTAAATGTCTTCTATATGATAATACTTTATGTTGGATTTCTTCATTTTGTTTATTAATAGATTCGACAATATTGACTGCACGAGCTTTCATTTCTGATTCTTTCTTTCTTTTTATTTCTTTTCTTTTTCGGTTCCATTCCTCTTCATTCTTTACATTCTTAAAAATGTCTAAGGTTGATGTTATTTGCGGATGCTGTTCTTTATTTTTATGGCTTAATTCACGGGCTTCCATTTCTAATTCTTTTTTTCGTTTTATTTCTTCTTTCTTTTGTTTCCATTCATCTTCATTTTCTATACCATTGAAGACATCTATAGTTTCTATCGTTTTATTTAATCGCTCTTTAATTCTTTTTTTTTGTAGTTCTTCGTACTCTTTTATTTTTGCTAATTTATTTACTGTTAACATTATTTATTATATACTGATAATATATAATGTCGGGAACTGGAATTACAAACTTCGTATTCGCTGAAGGTAATGTTTTACCTAACACGGTAACTACTGCTACTTCGGGTGGTGACAATATCAATGTATTTAAGGCAAATTTTGAGCCTACACAAACTGGTGGAAAGATACATCGCAAATCGTATGGTAAAAAACGCAAATCTATGCGTAAAATAAAAAAAAATAAGAGCAAGAAAAATAAGTCACGTAAGAATACTCGTCGGAATAGACGGAAATAATTTGTTATAATAATAACTTAAATATGTTATTATTATTATTATTATGAATCATTTAATAGAACCTGATGGAAGTGGTGTTTTTATACAAGTTGGAGCTGGTGCAGGAGACTTAGATCCAAGAGCTAATTATAGAGATGGATTTACTGAATTTATAAAAAGTTTACCAAAACATAGAATAAAAAAAATTATATTGATTGAACCAAATCCTTTAAATATTCCGCATCTTCGTGAATGTTGGAAAGACTATCCAGAAGCCACTATTATTGAAATAGCAATAATTCCAAAAAACATTCAACGAGATAAACTTAATCTATATTATTGTCCGGATGATAAACCACATTATCAAGTGGCGTCAATAAACAAAGAACATGTTGAAAATCATTATGGTAAAGATTGTGTTATAAATACATTTGAAATTAATACAGAATATCTTGAGAGTTTAATTAATAAATATACTACACAAGAAATAGAATTATTATCACTCGACATAGAAGGTATTGATGATATAGTGTTATTAGATTTAAATTTTAATAACATACATGTAAAATATATCTCATTCGAATATTTACACTTAGGTAATAATAAACAAAATGTTATAGCTCATATGAATAGTAATAACTTTGAATATGTAGGTAATGGGTGTGATTATAATGGGTATGATTGGTTATATAAAAAGAAAGATACTCAAATACAGTTATATCCTATAACATTTTCTATACCTGAAGAAAAAATAGTGGATACAATTCAGCATAAAACTAAATTCGTTTCTTCGTTAATTCCAGGAGATACAAGCACTTATATATACGATAACGAAACTGACTACTATAATGAATATAAACAATCCGTGTTTGCGATAACTATTAAAAAATCAGGATGGGATTGTATGCGTCATTATGAAATATTAGCAAATGGTACTATTCCTTATTTTCCTGATATAGAGGACTGCCCCCCAAATACTATGGCACTTTTACCCAAAAATTTAATAATTGAAGGTAATTCATTATACAATAAGTATAAAAATCAAGATAAACTTTCACAAGAAGATATGAATGATTGTTATAATCTAATTAGTAGATTATTAAACTATACACGAACTCATTTGACTACAAATAAAATAGCAAAATATATATTAAATAAAACAGGCAATGGGGACGTTAAGAATATATTATATTTATCGGCGAGTATTTCACCAGACTATTTGCGATGCGTAACCCTTCATGGTTTTAAAGAACGGTTCGGTGATAAATGTCATGATTATCCAAAAATACCACATATTTATAAATCAAATGATATAGATTATACACAATTGTACGGAAAGGGTATTACTTATACGAATTTATTAGAACCAGAATTACGTAATGACGAATTAGATTCTACGATTGAAGAAGATATACAAAATAAAAAATATGATATTGTAATTTATGGTTCTTATCAACGAGGAATGCTAGGATACGATATTGTAAGTAAATATTATAATCCTAATGAAATTATTTTATTATGTGGCGAGGACGAACATAATTGCGATTATCAACAATGGTTAAATAAAGGGCATCATGTGTTTGTTAGGGAATTATAGTATTACACCGTCTTCAGACTATCAAATATCGAAGTGTCAAGCAAACACTTCGCACCTTTTAATCTCGTTAAATGATTGTCATCATCGTCTTCGTCATCTACTGTTTCAGCATCATTCTTTAATTCTTTGGGTTCAAATACCCATTTCCACGTTTTATCGGTATTCCATTCCAAACTCATTCCCTCATATTTATCTCCATCTATTTGACGGATACGATAATTACATTTTTTATAAAATCGTCTTCGTTGGACCCATTGTTTTTGGAATAAATCGTGACTATCTACAATATCTACAACTATCGGATTGTTTCCCTTTACACGTAATATGCGCCCAACCGATTGGGTAATATCCGTTTTAGGGGTAACCATAATTAACGATGAAAGAGTCTTTATATCAAGTGCTTCAGCTGCCATCGCATAAGTTGCTAATACAATTTTTTTAGATTCGGTAGTTTGTAAATCATTTTGTTTCATTCCACCTACATAATATCCTATTGTTGCCAATTCACGATGACAAATACCTTCATATAGATACTTTAATAATGAGCGATTATGACATAAAATCATTATTTGTTTTGATTCATCTTCTTTTAATAAATCACTAACTACTTTAATTATAAAGTCACTACGTGGTCCGTAATTACATAATTTGGATATCATAGTGCTATATTTGGGATTTCCGCGAAAATCATATTCTATTTCATTAAATTCGGTATCTCTGGAAGTATAATTTACCGCACGAACACATACAACATCATCGTCTTTTCTTCCTTCGCTATATATCTTATCACCAATATACATATACAACACTTTGGTTAACTTATCTTTTCTATCTACTGTTGCTGATATACCAAGCATATATGGGGTTACTGTTTTGAATAATGTTTTTGAAAATTGTTCGCTACCGATACGATGAACCTCATCAATAACAGTTAGCCCAAATGAAGTAAACGCATTAGCACCCAAGTCCTTATCATATAACGTTTGAAGCATACCTATTACTATATCTTTTCCTTCTATATCAAATACCTTACCTTGAATTTTTCCTATTTTCGCACTTGGTAAAAAGTCATTTATACGTTCTATCCATTGGTTCATCAAGAATTCTTTATGCACGATAATCAGTGTCTTCTTTTTAATATCCGAAATCATTTTTAAAGCACAAATAGTTTTTCCAAATCCACACGGAAGCTCGAGTATACCACCATTCCCATTTATATCATTTCCACAGCATATAGGGGTATTTATATGATTCATATACACACTTATCACGTTTTTTTGATAATCACGAACTGTTTTTGTAAATTCAACATCTATATCATCACCTTCCTCTATTTCTGACTTGTCTGGCAGTCCATAACGTTTGATTCCGTAAAATCTTGGTATGTAAAATTTATTTGCGTTTTCGCGAAATACGTGAAACGCACCTACGTCTGTATTTTGATTCGCACCAAATACAAATGGTTTTACATATAACTCATCGCGAAGGATTTCTTCATCTTCTTTTGAAATTACGGACTTAGGAATAGTATATCCTTTCTTACCAAGATATGCGGATTTCCTCACAATTTCTTTGTAATCATCCGTTATTTTTACTTCTGTAACTTTAGGCTTTGGCGGTTGTCTTTTTCTGTTGTATGGTTGTCTAAATCCACGCATTATTTGAATTATATATATTAACGTAACTTTAGGATATTTCAATTTTGTAGGTTATTTACTTGGAATAAACGGGTGAAAAATATAATAGTATTCTATACTATACAAAAATGAAGTTTTTATCTTTTATGGATTCTCTTACTAATGTTGAAACTGCGGTTATTGTCATGCTTATTTCCTATCTAGCACTCCCAATTCAACTCCCCGATATGTTTGCTAATATGGTTGATTCCCCTATGGGAACAATTGGTATTTTCATTCTTTCTGTCTACTTATTTTTCAACGCAAACCCATTAGTTGCGGTTTTGTTCGTATTCGTCGCATATGAGATGTTCCGTCGTAGTAGCAACGCAACTGGAAAAGCCGCTATGATTAAATACACTCCTACCCAGGCAAGAAAAGACGATAAGATGAAGAAAATGAACCCTGTCAAAACTGTTTCTTTAGAAGAGGAAGTCGTAAATGAAATGGCACCTGTAGGAAAGAGCGATGTTAGTGTATTCACCACATCTACTTACAAGCCTGTTGCTGAGAATGTCGGAAGCGCATCTATGTTCTAAGCCAACTTACTTGTTTTTACATCATATAGCAAGTTATATGATGTAACTATAATTTATGAAAATTAGGATGGAGTGACTTTAACTTGTGCATTAAACTTTTTCTTTAAACCGATTATTATACTTACCACCGCAAATACTCCTGCAAAAATCGCTGATAAGTTTCCATATGATACTAATGTTAATGAACCAAATAAATACAATATACTTAATATTAGTATGCCTGTAATAATAACAGCAAAATAAGCTGACAAACTATCCGAATTAAACATCGTTTGTAATATTACACTTAGTGTAGGGATAAGGTCATCAAATGGAATCGCGTCTATGTTTTCAGCAGTATCAGAATTTTGGTCGGATTTAACGGTAGTCCCTTTCACTTCTGTTGTCATAAAAGTTAAATCTGTTTTCTTTATTTGAATTAATCCATATGATAAAATACTAAACACGAAGGTAAATATACCTGCAGACATTAATTTATAGTCATCTGAAGATGCGCCGGTGCTTATTAATGTTGTGGTCAAAACAAACATACTAAATCCTAATATTATATCCGCCATACGGATACGTTCAAACCGAGCAGTATCATCGGAGGTGAATGCTATCGCGCTACCGTCAATTACCAAATTTTTATAAAGTAATGGAACGGTAACATAAGAAACTAACATTGCTAGCACAAATATACCATAATTTACAGTCGTCTTCATAAAATCGCTTTCTTGTGATTCCGTTGCCATTTTACTATTAATTGGGATATTATATGTATTCTGTTCTTCTTCACTTGCTCCTGTAGGGCTACAGTCAATATAAATCTCTTCGGCATCTCGTTTTGATATGTTATTACTTGGGACTACAATATAACTATCTTCATCAGAAGGGTAATTATCGAACATTGTAGCTACCTTACCCAACTTATTAACAATTTTATCTTTTGACGCAGTATTAATTTGAATAGGGGTTGTAAATATACATATCTTATTGCCTTTATCAGTATAAACAATACAAGAATCTTGTTTTGGTATGACAGAGTTCAATTCAGCTTCAATGGTTGGTTCCTGCCTTTCCTTAATCTTTAATATTTTATCTATATCATTATCATCTGTTATTAATGATGATTTTGTTTCAAGTAAATAACAAGTGTATAATTTGGTTTGATCGCTCGCAATTGTATGTTCTATGACTAGTTCTCCCACAATATTATCATTATTTGTAGTAATACCATCTATATTGTAATGAATTGTTTGGTATATAGACAGATTTGTATGCATGTAATTATATTGAGTTCCTTTCTCGGTATAAAAAAAGTTATTTTCGGATGATGTATTGGGATACGATATTTCAAATCCACCTCGTTTATCAGAAGGTTCTGATGCTTCATTCTTATTTAATGTTACCCGTTGATAGTCTATTACAATTTGATGATTGAATTCTTTATTTTTACTAGGGTAGAAATTTGGCATTATTAATATACTATATAGATTATTCATATAGTTTATTTTTGAATTTTTATCTAAAGGTTAGGAATATACTGGAACAAATTGTTTTCATACATTGTAACTTGGAAGGTGTCATTGTACCCTTCTACAAAAACAACATTGCCATTATTTATATCATCACAACCATATTCTCCCGTACAACTTTTTCCATTCACACTTATTGGTAGTTTGGTATTCAAATTTCCATTATTCGCAATTGTATAAAATTGCCACTTATCTCTTCCAGTCATTATTCTCCGTCCCATCAAAGGAAGAATATTTTGTTCTCCATCATTTCCCATACGCGTTAAAATACCCATCTGTTGGTAATTACTATTTGTTGCTCGTGTTTGAATATTTACAGGAACCGCTACTGGAGGGACTCCGCGAATATCACTTGAGCCACGTTGGTAATATACATCGTGAGTTTTTAATGGAGGCGCATAAGGGTCATTTATTGTATCATTTCTACCGGACATTGGCGTTAACGCGTGATGTATAGGAGGTGGCACTAAGATACGAGGTTCTTTACCACCTGTTCTACGAATATTCATAAAATGTTTGTAAAATATGAATCCTAAACCTATTAAAATAACAATTATTAATAGTAATGTCATGTTCTCTATGCATATAACCCCTGGAGCACATTTTTTTGGCATATTTGCTTGTATAATATTGCACACTATTATATAATGGAAAACGCATTTATTATTTTTTCAAATCCGCCTAACATCTTGACAAATCCACCGGTTGTTAGTGGGATTACATCATTGGTTAAATCGTCTACAAACTCTCCTGTTTTCCTAACAAACGCACTTGGTTTTAATCTACGACAATTGTAACATTTATCTCTAATTGACTTAGGGAAATGTATTATATGAAATCCAAACCGGTCTATTGTAAATCTATCTAATTTTTCTAATAAAGACCAGAGATTTGTCTCAATCTTGCTACCAATCTTACCTTTTCCACCTACAAAATCTAACATCATAAAAACCAACATTGGAATGAAATAGAGAATCTTTCCAATTATTTCTAAGATGTAATAAAAAATACAAGATGTAAAGTTTTCCATCATCTGCAATCCACAAAAGAATGTTGATATACCAAATACACCTACCGAATGAGCTAATTTAGCACCAGATAATGCTCCAATAAAGGCACCTTGAGGAAATTCTATAAACTCTTGACCTACTCCTTCAAATATTTGAAATAAACCCTCTCCAGCACCTACCGCTAAAGTTATTAATATCAAAATAAAAGGGATTGCTGCTCCGAACATTGTTGCTAATATATATTATACATATATCATATATTAGTTTTGTATTGTAATCCAATTACTTACTTTTTTTGAGATTTATATTTTGAATATTTATTCATAAACGCCTCTGCTTTGTCTAATATGGGGTCAATTTTTACCATTGCTTCTACAATATCTCCCTTTAATGCGTTAAATTCAGGATATTCTTCTTTTAATTTTTCAAATTGACGCTTCATTTCGTCCTTCGTTTTATCAGAAAGCTCATTTGAATTTGGCGCATCATCAACGTCTTCTTCTCCCTTTTTTTCTTTCTTAGGCTTCACTTCTTCGTCATCGGCGTCTTCCTCAGGTTCTTCCTCAGGTTCTTCCTCAGGTTCTTTCTGCTCTTCAAATCCCTCATATCCTATTTGTTTCATGCCTCTCTTTAATAAGTTAGTAGCTGTTAACGCTACACACAGAATTACTATCATGTTCTTGCTAAAGAAAGAGGTTAAGAAACCTACCATACACATCAATACAATACCCGTTGTATCATTATTGCTTACAAATAACACGACTTGGGTCAATGTCATAAACAAAAATAAGTATAATACCAGTTGGTTTTGAAGTACAGGGTTGAAGTTATACTTCATTTTTAATAATTTTCCAAAATTTGGTAATTTAAATTGCATTTTATAGAATATGTAACGAAATTAATTGTATCCTAAATAGTTGTCTATGAATCGCTACCAGTTTCATCTGATTCATCACATTGGTAACACGCTGGAATATCTCCACCATATATATCCAATACTTCCTTTACTACTTCTTCGCGCTGAATATCTGCTTTTTGAAATTCCACACTTGTTATACTTGAAGAACGTTTACCTTTGAATTTATCTAAAAAATCTTCTAATCCATTTATCTCTTGTGACCGGTCATATTGTTCTAAATCACCGGTTATTACCATACGACTATTTTCACCTAATCGCGTCATTAGCATCTTCATTTGGGCTATTGTTGAATTTTGCATTTCATCAGCAACTATCCAACAATTCTTAAATGTTCTACCGCGCATATAACCTAATGGGGCGATTTCAATCACTTTATCTTCCATTAATATTGTCACTTCTTTTGGTGTAATAAATGTATGCAATATATCATATATGGGCCTTACCCACGGAGCCATCTTTTCTTCTAATGTTCCAGGCAAATAACCTAAGTCTTCATCGACAGATACAGATGGTCTTGTAAATATCAGTTTTTCGTAGTTACCTAATAAAAAATTTCGCACCCCCCATTCTGTCGCAAATAATGTCTTACCTGTTCCGGCAGGACCAGTTGCTACTACTATCTTTTTGTTCTTACGTTTCAGTTGACTGTGATAATACTCCTGACTCTGGTTCTTAGGAATTGTAAATTTTGATTCAAATATATTCTTTTCATTACCGGATAAATGATGCATATTTTCATAGTATGACCTTTGTCTTGCTATCGAGGTTTCGTTCTCTATATCATGTTTATATTCGTTCAATATTTCTTTGTCATTTTGTTTTCTTGACCTACGACCACGCTTCTTAATATCAGATTTATCTTCACCTAAGTAGTCATCACGGTCAATATGTGAACTTTTTTTCATTTACCTTTATACATATACACCCTTAAATTATCTTGTCTAACTAACCATATGCTATACACATCAGTATTTACATTATTTTTGTGTTATTTCTTAGCAAAACACGCTTACAAATCTAATATAACTGAATTATACAATACAATTTGTATTCAGTAGTAATATTGTGGGGGTTATGATATATCACCATATGCCTATATAAATACTTAAATACAATATTAAGTTGTTAGCATACTCCTTTAATAAATACATTTATTAAAGGAAATAAAAATCTGCCGTCTATATTATTTAGACAACAATGACTGATATTCAAAAAAACGAGCCTTTACTGCAACCTGATGAAAACAGATATGTTATGTTCCCTATTCAGTACAACGATGTATGGGAAATGTATAAACGCTCGATTGACTCTTTTTGGCACACTGGTGAAATTTCACTAGCACAAGATTTGAATGACTGGAAATCACTCAACAATGACGAACAACAATTTATAAAAATGATACTAGCTTTCTTCTCAAGTAGTGACGCACTTGTCACTGATAATCTTGGAACCCGCTTTATGAGTGAAGTTCAACCATCTGAGGCACGCGCATTTTACGCATTTCAAATCGCTATTGAAACCATCCATTCTGAAATGTATAGTATATTGATTGATACTTACATCAAAGATAGTAACGAAAAAACAAAACTGTTCCAAGCTACACAAAACTATCCTTGTATTTCTAAAAAATTTAACTGGGCACAGAAATGGTTAGATGACAAAAATAGCAACTTCGCAACTCGTCTCGTCGCATTTGCCCTTGTTGAAGGACTATTCTTTTCATCTTCATTCGCTGCGATTTATTGGATTAAAAAACGGGGTCTTATGCCCGGTCTTACCTTCTCAAATGAGCTAATTTCACGGGATGAAGCTCTACATACAGAATTTGCTATTTTACTTTACTCCAAAATACAAAATCGCCTTTCTCAAACCAAAATTTATGAAATTGTCAAAGAAGCGGTCGAGATTGAGAAAGAATTTATTACTGAAGCAATTCCTTGTCGTATGATTGGGATGAATTCTAAACTTATGTGTCAATATATTGAATTCGTAGCAGATAGATTGTGTTTACAATTGGGGTATGACAAAATTTATAACTCGTCTAATCCTTTTGATTTTATGGAACTGATTAGCGTTGAATCTAAGGTGAATTTCTTTGAACGCACGAATGCCGAATACGCATTGGCAAATAAGACCGTAGATGATGATGTTTTTGAATTTAAATCTGATTTCTAAATTGGGTTATTTAGTCACAATATCTAATATAATTTATGATTATTTATTATACTAATCATACATTATGGACCCTTGGTATGATTCTTCTATTAATTCTAATGTCCTTATAAAAACCTATATTAATGGATTTTTAGATGTTTCACAGAACTTATCTGCGCGTAATAATCTATATGTCAATGGTGATACCTCACTCAATTCGGAGTTGTATGTCAATGGTAAATCTACATTCACCGATGATATTTCTATAGACGGTGATTTATCACTCAATGGAAAACTTAAAGTGAATGGAGATGTGAGTTTCAATTCCGCTGGACGAGTAGATGTATGTGGTAACTTCTATGCACAATATCCGGATAATTCTATTCCAATTGAAGCCATTATTGGTGATAATGACAATAAAGCGAACAAAGACTATGTAGATGACATTTCGTTGAACTTATCGAATGAAGTTACAAGAGCACAAAGTGCCGAACTAGAGAATGCTAACGCAATTTCGAATAATAAAACAGATACTGATGCTTCCTTCAATCTGAAAGCTGATTTGGTTGCTACTGATAATTCATTTAATATGAAAGCTGATTTGGTTGCTACTGATAATTCATTTAATATGAAAGCTAATTTGGTTGCTACTGATAATTCATTTAATATGAAAGCTGATTTGGTTGCTACTGATAATTCATTTAATATGAAAGCCGATTTAGGCGCTACCGAGGATTCCCTCAATTTGAAAGCTGATTTGGACGCTACCGATGCTTCCTTCAATCTGAAAGCCAGTCTGAATTCTCCGGATTTTACTGGAATACCAACCGCACAGACGGCTACTAGTGAAACTAATACCACTCAACTAGCTACTACAGAATTTATACAGACAAAAATTGGTGAAATTATCGATGGAGCACCAGAAAGTTTAAATACGTTAGGAAAACTCGCAGTCGCACTTGATACCAATGGAAGCGTTTCTAATGAATATATTACCAACTTGGTTGAAGACGTTTCCACTAATTTGAAAGCTGAAGTTATCCGAGCAACAACCACGGAACAAACGAATGCCGAAAATATTTCTAGTAATAAAACCGCTACTGACATTTCATTCCACTTGAAATCTGACCTTGATTCTCCTAGTTTTATTGGGATACCGACCGCACCAACTGCGGTTAGCACTAACAATACTACACAAATTGCTACTACCGCATTCGTGCAGACACGAATAGGTAGAATTATTGACGACGCACCAACCGCACTAGATACATTAAAAGAACTAGCAGACGCGCTTGGTTCGGATGCCAACTTTTCTACCACAATTACGAATATGATTGGCGATGTTTCTAATAATTTGGAAACTGAAATTAATAGAGCTACCACTGCAGAACAAGATAATGCTACCACGATTTCGGATAATCTAACTGCTACTGATAATTCCCTCAACTTGAAGGCTGACTTGTATGCAACTGATACATCCCTCAACTTGAGGGCAGATTTGGCTGCTACGGATACTTCCCTCAACTTGAAAGCCGATTTGGCTGCTACCGATAATTCCCTGAACTTGAAGGCTAATTTGGCTGCTACTGATACTTCCCTGAATTTTAAAGCGGATTTGGCTGCTACGGATAATTCTTTATTGTTGAAAGCCAATTTGGCTGCTACTGATACTTCACTTAACCTGAAAGCTAACCTAGATTCTCCTACTTTTACTGGTATACCAACAGCCGATACAGCTGCTAGTGGAACTGATGATACACAACTTGCTACTACTGCGTTTGTTAATCGTGCGGTGGAATTAGGTAATGATATTGTTGTTCTATCCAGAGATATTTCAGTTAATGGTATCACGGTTGGAAGAGGTTCTGGTGATGTAATTACAAATACCGTAGTTGGATATGAAGCATTGGTAACAAATAACGGTAGTGGAGGGGTCGATAATGTAGCAGTTGGATATGAAGCATTAACTGCTAACCAAACAGGTAGATCGAATGTAGCCAATGGATACAAAGCATTAACAAATAACACATTGGGAAGTTATAATGTAGCCAATGGCGTATGGGCGTTAGTGAATAATATTTCTGGTGGATTTAATGTAGCCAATGGTTACAACACATTAGGGTCAAATGAAACCGGTCGATATAATGTGGCGACTGGATACCAATCCGGATTAAAAAACACCACTGGGGATTACAATACATTTTTAGGTTCAAATACTGATCTACAAAATAGTGGTGATACCTATGAATATTCTACTGCGTTAGGATATGGAGCCACAATTAGTGCTTCTAATCAAATTATGTTGGGGCGTAGTAATGAAACCGTAGAGGTTCCTGGAAGTTTGACTGTCGATGGAGGTTTGACTGTCGATGGAAATGTTGATGTATGTGGTAACTTCTACGCTCAGTATCCAGACAAATCCATTAATGTTACTGCTTTAA
>Ga0209197_1000534_pt1 | contig 26769 bp, 22 predicted proteins | sample COGITO_mtgs_1105_4_FD_184802 | JGI IMG/M metagenome (GOLD analysis project Ga0209197, IMG submission 184802) | Pelagic marine microbial communities from North Sea - COGITO_mtgs_110512 (SPAdes) (version 2) | ecosystem: Environmental > Aquatic > Marine > Epipelagic ... | reverse complement strand
AGAAAAAATTAACAATTGAAACAGCTTTTTTAAATGTAGAAATTGCTCCTGAAGATATTTCGAAAAAATCTAAAGAACTACAAGAAACCATAGAAGGTATAGAAGAGAAAGAAGAGCGTTGGTTAGAGCTTACTATGAAATTAGAAGATTAAATGCTTACAATATCTGACTCTTTTAATAAGGCTTGATTATTGAATCTTAATAGCACTTGCGCAACAGCAACGGTGTCTTTTTCGCAGTAATCTGCTATTCTTTGTAGGTTTTTTTCTTCATAATAAACTCTTGCAACCTCACTGCCATCAATATCATCTTTAGGAGAAGGAATGCCTAAAATAGAGGTTAGTAGTTTTAAGGAAGTATAATGCTTATAATCTCCGAACTTCCACAACTCTAAAGTATCTAAATGTGGTACTTCCCATGGTTTTTTGCCAAATAAATTCAGTTTGTTAGGCAATGCTATTTGATGCACAATCATTCTTCTAGCGATAAAAGGAAAATCGAATTCCTTGCCATTATGTGCACATAAAACATTACTCTTTTTTGTAAAATGTGTATCTAATAATACTTTAAAGTCGGTTAGAATTTTATGTTCATTATCACCAAAAAAAGAAGTTAAGCGCAACTGCTTTTTTTTCTCTACATCCACAAAATAGCCCACAGAAATGCATATTATTTTGCCAAATTCTGCCCAAATACCGGAGCGATCGTAAAATGCTTCTGCTGTAAATTCTTCTTTACGTTGGTATTGCGTTTTCTTTTCAAAAAGGGCTTGTGTTTCTTCTGAGAGTTCTTTCCAATTCTCTTTTTGCGGAACTGTTTCTATATCTAAAAACAAGATATAATTTAAGTTATAGGTAAGATTCATAGCAGATTTTTTTCTTTAAATATACTGAAAAAGAAAATGTAAAAGTTGCTTTTTAGTGTTTTTGGGCTTTTACTTTTAAAAAATAGTAAGTTCAAATGTTTTAGAAATATAAAAAGGGAAATAAAACACGCTAGTTACTTTTTTTAAAAGTATCGTTAGTTTTGCTAGAAAGTAACGTTAGTCTTTATGAAAAGTATTATTAGTTTTGGGTAAAAGTATGGTTACTTTTTAAAGGATTAACTAGTCAAAAAAGAAAAAGCTCTGAAAAATTCAGAGCTTTTAAATATTTAAAAAAATAAATAATTTATTTAATAACTAATTTTTTAGTAGACGTTTTACCATCTTCTGTTACTTTTAAAATATAAATGCCAGAAGAAATAGTAGATACATTAACATCTGATTTTACACCATAAAAACTTGAAGAAAGTACTCTTTTTCCTAAAACATTAAAAATAGTAAGCTCTTTTTTACTATTACTATTGCTAGTAATTGTAAAAATATTGTTTGTAATAGGATTTGGGTATGCTGCAAAACCTTGTATTGAGTTGTTTCTTTCAATCGATAACGTTGTTGCAGAAAAAGTTGTTGCAATCCTTAAGTTATCAACAAGAACTCCCTCGTTTAATTCAGAATCTGATTGTCTAAGTCCGAATGCAACCATTGAGTCACCTGGATCTACTTCATCTGTCCCTAAAATTGAAGTATCTCCTTCAACCGCTGCATCTATCCAAAGTTGCGCTATGTTATTATCTTGATCATACTTTACTGTTGCTCGATAGGTAGTTCCATACAAAAGATCTGTTGCCCATGTTGCGTCTGCTGTACTACCAATCGAAGAAATACCTACTGAAAAATCGCCAGTAGCCGAAGGGGAAACGATATCAAGACGTGCTCTAAAACCGAATCCAGCATCTTTAAAATGAGCAAAATACTCAGTATCTGTACCTGAAATAGGACTTCCTGGATCCATCACAGTAAAATCAAGTGCATAATAAACATTTCCAGCAACTGGAATGAATTCTAAATTTGCGTCTTCACTAGGTGTACCGTGTTGAACCAATGCCTGGCCAGATGTTACCATTAAATCTCCCCTTATTCCTCCATTACTTACCCATAAAGGACTGTCAATTAAACTACCATTAGAATATGTGAAATCATCAGAAACTGGTAAAGACGAAGGCGGATTATCTACAGAAAATGCAACTGTTTCACTAATCGCTGGCGCAAAAGATGCTCCGGAATTATCAACAAGTTCTATTGTTACTGAAAATGATTCTCCATCCGATACAGAAATATTAGCAGGATCTGCATTAAAAACGTTTTCACTAGAAGTACCACTGGGAGCAACCAATGTTCTCTTAATAAATCCATCACCGCTACCATCACTCGTCCCACTTCCACCATCGCCTGAAAAAGTAAAGTTATTTACTCCAACTTCTACTGAAACTGTAGTTGTGGAAGAAGCGTATCTTTTATTATTGGTTGGAGATGTAATTGTAACACTAGGAGTCAATTTCTCAACTATTTGAAAGTTATCTATGTAAAATATTGACCCAGCTCCCGTCCAGTTTGCACTTGTATCATAAAACCTTATTCCAAATTCAACATCTTCATCAGCAGAAGCAGTATAATCAAAAGTAATCGTCTGCCATTGATTCAATAAGGTCTCATCTGAATAAACACTAGGAGAATAACTCGGTCCAAATACTCTAGCCCTAGCTTGATTATCAGTCGCGTAAACATCTAGACTTACTTTATATACAGCTCCATTACTCAAAGTAACACTTTGTCTAATATCAGTAGAACCTTGAGATTGTGTAATTAAAACAACTTTAGCAGAACTAGCACCTTCACTAAAGGTTGTCATATCTTGTGTTAAATCTGTTGTATTAAAATCAATTGTAGGCCATGAATCAGGAACTCCTGTTGTCCAACTTTCAAAGCCTCCATTTGTAGCTAAATTCTGTCCAAAAGTAACTGTAGAAATTACAATAGTTAATAATAAAGTTAAAATGTAATTTTTTTTCATATCGTAAATGTTTTAAATTTGTTTAAATCAAAACTACGGAATTTTTACAAAAACAGATGTTATATTCAAATTAATTCACTGTTAATATCTAATTATTAGATAAATACTAAAATATAGCTGTTTTAAACGCTCTATTATATGTATATGTTAATTTAGCATTAAACAATTGTAAACTAAATAAATCTAGTGGTAATTAAATTATATCTTACGGTTTAAATTGCTATTTTTGATACTTATCTTTTAAAGAAATCATGAATAAAAACGATATTAAAATCTTGTTGGTTGATGATGAACCAGATATTATAGAAATTGTTAGTTACAATCTTAAAAGTGAGGGCTATCAAATTTTTACTGCTACAAATGGCTTAGAAGCTGTAACATCTGCTAAAAAAAATAGTCCACATTTAATTTTGTTAGATATTATGATGCCAAAAATGGATGGTATTGAAGCTTGTGAGAAAATTAGAAAAATAAGTTCTTTAGAAAATGTAATTATTTCTTTTTTAACCGCAAGAGGAGAAGATTATTCTCAAGTTGCCGGTTTCGAAGCCGGTGCAGATGATTATATTACAAAACCTATTAAACCAAAAGTTTTAGTTAGTAAAGTTAAGTCGCTATTAAGAAGATTAAAATCTGAAAAGGAAAGCGAAGAAACGTATACTGTAGGTGATATTATTATTGACAGAGAAGAATATGTTGTTTATAAAGCGGGTGTTAAAATATCTTTACCCAGAAAAGAGTTTGAACTGTTTTCTTTATTAACCTCTAAACCAGGAAAAGTATTTAAGAGAGAGGTGATTTTAGATACCGTTTGGGGAAATGAAGTTGTTGTAGGGGGAAGAACAATAGATGTTCATATTAGAAAATTAAGAGAAAAAATTGGTGACGACCATTTTAAAACTGTAAAAGGTGTTGGCTATAAGTTTGTGCTATTAGACGCAGATAAATAAATTTACTTTTATGAAAATTAAAAAAACGTATTCTTATGCGCTTTGGTCTGCAATTTACATCACTTTAATAGCTGGAGCTTTTGCCGCAATTTGGTACTTTTTTATTTTAAATAAAATAAGTATTAGTGCCATTCTAATTTCTATTGTAGTACTTTTTATTATTTCATTCTTTATTATACAATATAGAGCAGAACACTTTATTTATAGAAGGTTGAAAAAGATTTATGAAGATGTTTCTATTCTAGATGTAAACGATTTAAAAAAGGACTCTGTTACTACAGATATAGAACAGCTTTCTAATAAGATGCAAACCTACGCAGAAGGAAAAGAGCTAGAAATAAAGAGTTTAACTGAGCGGGATTCTTTTAGAAGAGATTTTTTAGGAAATGTTGCACATGAATTAAAAACGCCTCTTTTTACGGTGCAGGGCTACATACTTACGCTTCTTGAAGGCGGAATGGATGATAAGAACATTCGTTTAAAATATTTAGAACGCGCCAATAAAGGTGTCGAAAGATTGGTTGCAGTAACCAAGGATTTAGATATGATTGCCAAATTAGAAACCGACGGTTTAAAAATAGATAAAGAGGTTTTTAACATTCTAGAAATCATTCAAAATGTTTTTGATTTGGTTGAAATGAAAGCAAAAAAGAGGAATATTATTCTAAAATTTGATCGTATTTATGAATTTCCTATTTTCGTAATTGGAGATATTGAAAAGACAGAGCAAGTGCTAATTAACCTGGTTGTAAACTCAATTAAATACGGTAAACCAGGCGGTACAACTATTGTTACTGCAGATGATTATGACCATAATAAATTTGTAATTCGAGTTATAGATAATGGTGAAGGAATTAAACAACAGCATTTCCCTCGTTTATTCGAACGCTTTTATAGAGTAGATCAAAGCAGATCTAGAGAACAAGGTGGTTCTGGTTTAGGCTTGTCTATTGTAAAGCATATTGTTGAAGCCCACCAACAAAATGTTTTACTGAAAAGTACTTTTGGTAAAGGATCTGAATTTTCATTTACCATGGAAAAAGCAAAATAGAATATTTCTTATACTAAATCAAAACCAATGTCTTTTCTGAAGTTCATTTGATCGAAATGAATTTTATCAATACTTCTGTACGTTTTTTCCAAAGCCTCTTCAATTGTATTTCCAAAAGAAGTTACTGCCATAACTCTGCCGCCATTTGTAACTACTTTATCGTCTAAAGTAGTAGTTCCAGCATGAAAAATAATAGATTCCTTTATGTTCTCGAAACCTTTAATTTCTTTATTTTTTTCATATGCTTCTGGATAACCACCAGAAACTAACATAATTGTAGTTGCAGTCTTATCTGTTACCGAAAAAGATCTTTCATGCAAGTTTTGATGTGCAACACCTTCGAATAAATCAAATAAATCTGAGGTTATTCTTGGCAATACTGCTTCCGTTTCAGGATCTCCCATTCTAACATTGTATTCTACTACAGACGGATTTCCATGGTTATTCATTAATCCAATAAAAATAAAACCTCTGTAATCAATTCCATCTTTTTGTAAGCCTGCAATTGTTGGTTTTACCACCAATTCTTCTACTTTATTCAAAAAAGCTTCATCCGCAAAGGGTACAGGAGAAATAGCTCCCATTCCACCAGTATTTAAACCTACATCTCCTTCTCCAATTCTTTTATAATCCTTTGCTGAAGGTAATATTTTATAGCTTTTACCGTCTGTTAAAACAAAAACAGACAATTCTATTCCTTTTAAAAATTCTTCGATTACAACCGTTGTAGAAGCTTTACCAAACTTCTCATTAGAAACCATATCTTCTAGTTCTATTTTTGCTTCTTCTAAAGAATTTAAAATTAGTACTCCTTTTCCGGCAGCCAAACCGTCTGCCTTTAAAACATAAGGTGGATCTAGAGTTTCTAAGAACGTAAAACCAGCTTCTAAATTTTCCTTTGTAAATGATTGATAGCGTGCGGTAGGAACGCCGTGTTTTTGCATAAACTGTTTAGAAAAGTCTTTGCTTCCTTCTAGTAGTGCACCATCTTTTTTAGGACCAATTACAGGAATATTTTTCAAATCTACATCTGCTAAAAAGAAATCATGAACACCCTCTACTAAAGGAACTTCTGGCCCTACAACAACCATTTTAATATTATTATCTAAAACAATTTTCTTTACTGCTTCAAAATCTGAAAGGTCTACATTAATATTTCTAGCTATTTTGTTAGTTCCTGCATTACCTGGCGCTACAAATAGTTGCTTTACTTTACTACTTTCACTCAATTTTAATGCAAAAGCATGCTCTCTACCTCCAGAACCTAAAATAAGAATATTCATTATGTTGTTGTTGTGTTTTTGTAACTGCAAATATATTTTAAATTCTTTGGATTCCGGCTTTAGAATAAGATACATTTAAAAGAAACCCCTAATCAAGTGCAGTCTATTTTTTTTTATTAAAACCCCACTTTAAAAAGTACTTTATTGCAGATGAAGTATGTATAATAAATAATTTTAAGCTTTTTGAGGAACCTTGTTTAAGCACGTGTGTAATTTCTTCTTGAGGAAAGTATAATTTCTTCTTTCCTAACTTATCAATTTTTTTACATATATCTACATCCTCCATATATAAGAAATAACGCTCATCGAAACCATTTAATGCTACAAAATCATCTGTTTTGTATAAATGAAAACACCCAGTTATATATTCAGCAAAAAAAGGTTTATTTAAATTTTTATCTCTGTAAGTACCTTTAGAAATTGTAAATTTAAATAGACGTTTTAATAAAAAAAATCTTCTTGCTAATAATTCCTGCACGGAAGGATATCTTCTGCAAGAATATTGATGGATACCGTTTGGAAAAAGAACCTTTGGAGCAATCATAGAAATGTTTTTATCTTTCTCCAATTGAATTATTAAATTAGTTAGTATAGTAGATTTAAAGATAACATCTGGATTTAGAATTAAATGAAACTTCGAAAGCCCTTTTATTTTATGAATAATTTTATTGTGTCCAGCACCAAACCCAATATTGTCATCTTGTGAAATATATTCTATTTCTTCATTATTAAATTTATTTTTAAAAATATTTTTAGGGGTATTATCTATTAAAAAAAGTTTCTTTTGAATAGATAATTCTAAAAAACAGTCTATTGTTTTAGTCAGCTCTGTTAAATTTTCATTAAAAAGAACGATAGAAACTGATAAAATTATTTGTTTTCCCATTGGATTTTATTGCCTTAATACGCTTTCTCTTCTCCTTTAAATACATTTGAGCAAGTTTTAAAAATAATTTTTATATCTAAAAAAAAGGACCAATTTTCTATATAAAAAATGTCAAAACGCACTCTATTTTCAATATCACATTTATTCCTTACTTCTCCGCGATATCCAGAAATCTGAGCTAAGCCCGTAATACCTGGTTTAATAGAGTTTCTGATTAAATAGTTATCTATTTCTTTTTCGTACATTTCTGTTTCAATATTCATATGAGGTCGAGGACCTATAACGCTCATATCTCCAAGTAACACATTAAAAAACTGAGGTAATTCATCAATAGAAGCTTTTCTTAAAAAAGCACCAACACTTGTAATTCTGCTGTCATTTTTGCTAGTTGATATTTGGTTAGCTAAAGGGTTTAAATGCATTGATCTAACTTTATAACAATAAAATTGTTTCCCATCTGCACCGTCACGAATTTGTCTAAAGAAAAAAGGCCCTTTAGAGTCTATTCTAACTATTACCCAAAGAATTGGTAAAAACCAAGATAATAGGAGTAAACAAACTAAAAGTGAAAAAACAATATCAAAAATTCGCTTGACTATAAATGTTTCCATTCTTTCAAATGGTAATTTTTTAGGTTTTAAAACGGGGATTATACCGTAATATTCCACAACAAAACCTTTACTATAAATAGCTTTATTTTCTGGAACTAAACTAAACTCTATTTTGTTTTCAATACAAAATTCTCTTATTTTTCTAGACTGAGATTTAGTAAAAGATACATCTTCACAAAAAACTTCATCTATATTATTTTCAGATGCAAATCTCAAACCGTCGTTAAAATTACCTAAATGTTTTTTAGACTTACTCTCTTTATCTGAAAAAAATCCAGAAAACCGGTAGCCTAAATCTTGTCTTTCATTAAATAAATTGGCTATATTTTGTGCTGCCTTTCGTTCACCAAAAACAATAACATTTTTATAATTTTTACCTTTAGACCTATATTTTTTCAGAAGAAAAAAAGAAAGAAACTTAAATATTGTAATTGTGAATGTAATAAAAAATATAATATTTGATTGCTTGCTTATAATATTTCCCTCATTAAAAATAGTAAAATAGGTGAAAAAAGCTAAAGAAAAAACAAAAAAATGAGAGATTAAACGTGTTAGAAGCTTTATAACATGTGTATATCTGTGAGTATTATAAAACTTTGTGTAATAACCTATTAATAACCAAAAGCAGGTAATGTAAATAATAAATTGAATATTTAAATATTCCTTATCTAAAAAAAAATAGATAATTAGATTGATAAGCACAACATCCAATAAAATTATTAAAGGAATAATGAATCGTGAATATTTTTTAATTTTTTGTACCACTTATTTTATTACGTTTCTTAGAGTTGTTATAAATTAATTTAAAATCTCATTTTTAGAGTAATTTATAGAAGCAAAAATTCTTGCGTAATATTCAAGAGATAAGTTTTTGCCAAAAATTTCTCTAACATCAGGAACAAACTTTATTTTTCTTTGGTTTGCTTTGGCAAACCATATCAACTCTTTTATCTTTTCTTTTTTTAATGTATATGAGGAACAATATATTTCATCTACTTTGTTTTCTAAAATAAATTCTTGCGCTTCGTCTACCTTTCCTATGTAATCCTTAGAATTTAATTTTTCGTTAGTAAAATACCCCAAAATTTTAAATCCTAAATATGGATTGGTCACGATAAATTTTCTGAGTTTATTGGAGCTTTTATCGCATCCAATTACGATCACTCTTCTAGAGTTTTTCCCGAGACCTCTGTAAATTTTGAGTGCAAAAAAAAAAGTGAATTTTGAAACAAACAAACTTACTAAAATAAGCAACAGTATCGTGAACTGTCTGTTGATTATAACTCCTTCGTTGAAGGAGCTGAAAAACGCAAAAAATGAAAGAATAAAGATAAAAAATTGCCCAAAAATTAAATTCAATATTTTTAAGACTCCAGTGGTTCTAAATATTTTATAATAACCTGTATAGTAAGAAATTAAAAGCCAAACTATATTAATATAGAGCATGAATTTCATATTCACATAGTCTCTATCTTCAATATAATACAATATTGAGTTAAAAATAAATAGGTCTTTCAAAAGGTTGATAGGCCTGATTAAAAATGAATATCTTGGTTTCAAATTCTAGTTTAGTATAAACAGTTAGTATTGGTTAATTTTTTAAAATCTTATGGTTGTACATTTTCGTTAAGGTATTTTCAATACTATATTTACTATTGGAAAAAGAAATAAAAGAGCTCAATTTTTCTGCGGAGCCTTTTAGCGTCACGATTTCATTTTTTCGAATAAACGCTGGGTTTATCTCAACTTCTATAGTATATCCAGACAACTCGTCCATTGTTTTTAAAATTTTCTTTATGTTAATAGCAGCACCACTGCAGATATTCACAATTTCTGACTTCACCTCTGAAGTTAGTAATTTTGTATACGTTTCCACAACAAAGCCTATATCATTAAATTCTCTATACACGTCTATATTCCCAAGGGCTATCTTTTTTAGCCCTTTCGCATAATGCTCAATTATTTTAGGAATTAAAAACTTTTCTTCTTGATGTATACCTGTATAATTAAACGGTCTTGTAATGATAATATTTTGTCTGTCAAAAAATGTTTTTACCATATTTTCCATCACAAGTTTGCTGTTTCCGTAGTGGTTTACAGGTTGTGGGCAAAAAGTTTCAAAAAGTTCTCCTTCTATATTTCCATAGACCGTTGCACTACTTATCATTACTATTTTTTGGGGAACATAATCTAGTTTTTCAACAGCATTTAAAAGATTTAACGCTCCAAAAACATTTACCTTATATATATTTTCCTTGCTATTTTCTGCAACAAAAGAGATGGCTGCTAGATTTATAATATATGCTGGTCTTACTTTTTCTAGTACTTCTAGAATTGCATCTTCATTGAGGATATCGCAAGAAAAATGAGTTTCTTTTTTAGGAATGTCAATCACTGTGCCAAAAACAGTAAAGCCTTTAGAAGTCAAATAGGTTTCTAAATGCTTTCCTGTAAAACCACTTATCCCTGTAACAAGAATGTTTTTATTAGAAGGTGCTTCCATTTATATTTCTTTCTATATCTTTTTTAATCATCATCTCACACAGCTCTTCAAGGGTAGTTTTTGGTTTCCATCCTAAAATTTCATTTGCTTTAGAAGCATCACCAATCAATAAATCCACTTCAGCAGGTCTATAAAATTTTGGATTTATTTTGATCAGTACCTTTCCTGTTTTGGCGTCTATCCCTTTCTCATTTTCATTTTTACCTTCCCAAGTAATGTCAGTATCTATAGCTTTGAATGCTAAACTTACAAAATCTCTCACTGTTTGTGTTTGGTTGGTCGCTAATACAAAAGTGTCTGGCTTGTCTGCTTGCAACATTCTATACATGCCATCTACGTATTCTTTCGCAAAACCCCAATCTCTTTTGGCATCAATATTTCCAAGTTCCAATAAGTCTTGTTTACCAAGGTGAATTTTTGCAACTGTGTCAGTAATTTTTCGTGTCACAAATTCTTTGCCTCTTAATGGAGATTCGTGGTTAAATAGAATACCACTCGATGCAAATAATCCATACGATTCTTGATAATTGAGTGTTGTCCAATGAGCAAAAACTTTGGCTACTCCATAAGGACTTCTTGGGTGAAATGGCGTTTGTTCGTTTTGTGGAATTGCATGTACTTTACCAAACATTTCGGAGGTAGAAGCTTGATAAAATTTTATTTTTGGATTGATGGTTCGGATGGCTTCCAATAAATTTAAAACACCAACACCCGTGATGTTTGCCGTTGCTATGGGTTGCGTAAATGATACGCCTACAAAACTTTGTGCTGCCAAATTGTATATTTCATCAGGCTCGACATCGTTGATGATGCGATAGGCACTAGATAGATCGATCAAATCATATTCCAATAGTTTTAAGTTGGGATGGTTTTCTATGCCCAATTCTTCTATACGCCAAAAATTAGTAGAACTCGTACGTCTGTAAGTCCCATACACTTCGTATCCTTTTTCTAATAAAAACTCTGCTAAGTATGCGGCATCCTGCCCTGTTATGCCTGTTATTAATGCTTTTTTCATCTACTTTTTTTTAATTCCCAGTCGGTTTGTAAATTCACTATCGTCTCTTTAAACTCTTTTTCAAATCTTTCTTTGCTAAAGCGTAAAGCATTCTCTCTGATCTTAGTTTTATTAAAAAGAGATTCATTCTTTTCAAAACACGCAACTGCTTCAAGGAGCGAGGCTACATTTTGTTTATTAAAAAACAGGCCTGTGACATCCGTACTTATCTTTTCGTCGGTCGCAAAACTTCCTATTATGCTTTCTAATGCACCACCTTTCCCATAAGCAATCACAGGAACACCACATGACTGAGCCTCAATGGGTGCAATGCCAAAATCTTCTTCAGCAGCAAAGATAAAGGCTCTTGCCCCCTTAAGCAACTTTAACATCTCATTTTTTTCTACATAACCTTTTAGGTTTATGTTTGAGGTTGCTAATTTTTTTATTTTTTTATAATCAGGACCATCTCCTACTACTATTAATTTTTTGTCCGTTTTTGAAAACGCTTCAACAATTAAATCTATTTTTTTATATGGAACCATTCTAGAACAGGTAATGTAGTAATCATCGGTATGTGAGGATAAGGTGAATAAATTTGTTTCTACTGGAGGGTAAATAACGAGTGCGTCTTTATCGTATATTTTTTTAATTCTATTGGCAACATATTTTGATATGGCAATATAATAATCGGGTCTGTTTTTGGTTGAAAAGTCCCATAATCTTAGCTTAAATAAAAAATATTGGACTATCATACCTTTGATGCCTCTGTCTAATTTTGACTCTTTTAGATATTGCCAATACAAGTCCCAAGCATATCGTACAGGTGAATACACATAGGTTATGTGTAATTGATTCGGGTTTGTTAACACTCCTTTTGCGACAGATGAAGAGGATGAGATTATTAAATCGTATTCATTTAAATCTAATTGTTCTATTGCCAAAGAGAAAAATGGAAAATAGGTTCTGTACTTCTTTTTACCAAAAGGTAGTTTTTGGATGAATGAATTTTTGGTTGGCTTTCCTTTAAGAATTATTTTCCGATTTTCGTCTGATAAATCGTCGATTAACGAAAAATGATCAAAATCGTCCCAGATGTTTGTCATGCTCTCTACACATCTTTCTGCTCCGCCATATACGGTGTACCAATCATGAATTAATGCTTTTTTCATAATAATTCTTCAATTATAGATTTCAGTTTAGCTGCAGAGTTGTTCCAGTTGAAACGTTTCAAGTTTAAAAGACCAAGGGTTTCAAGTTTTTCCCTTTTAACCTTATTATTAATTATTTCTTCCATTACATTTTTTATATTATCAATTGAATGTGGATTGAAATACTCAACAGAACTCTGATAAACCTCTGGAAGCGAGGTAGCATTAGATATAATGCATGCACAACCACAGGCCTGCGCTTCTAGTGGTGGAATACCAAAACCCTCAAATAAAGAACCGTAAATAAATAATTCTGCTCTATTATATATATCAACCAACTGGTCATCAGATAAATATCCCGTAAAAATTATACTATCGTTCATAATCTCCGCAGAAAACCCAATATTGGAGAATGTTTTATTTTTTTGACCCACAATTACAAGTTTATAATCAGAGTTTAATTTATTAAATGCTTTGATTACACGCTCTAAATTTTTTCGAGGATCAATCGATGAAACTGTTAAAATAAATTTTTCTCTATTTAAATTTTTATTAATAAACTTCTTCGATGGAGCTGCATAAATAACATCTATTTTACTAGGAGAAATCTTATAGGTATTAACGATATCTTCCTTCACATAGTTGCTATCTGTAATTAAAATCTTAGTATTCTTTATACTTATAGGAATTAAAAGATTATACAACTTCTGGAATGAATAAGAAAACCACTCTGGGTGGTGCCTATAAGCTAAGTCATATAAGAACATTATTTTATTTTTATAAAATACGGGAGATATCCCCATAAAATTTATAAGCATTGGATTGTTGTTTTTATTCAGAAATGCAGGTAAGCTTAGCTGTTCCCACAATTGTCCTTTTAATTTTCCTAAAACAATAATATCTTTATCGTCATCTAACTTATTAATTATAGTTTCATTTGGAACTACGAAAACAAGCTTTTTATTTGCTATTATTTTGGGAAGCATATTGCAGATTTCAATAGCATACCTCTGAATACCCGTTATTTTTTGGGTTAAAAACCTAGCATTAACAACTATCATTATTTAATTATTAAGTTACAATCAAATTTTTCAAACTACATAGACAATTTTAAACGAATTAAAATCTTATTTATTGTTTCTTTAATAGTTGAGCAATATGTAATACATAGATCAACAAACTTAGCCACCTTCATTTTACTTTTAATCTATTGAACAGCCAAAATAATTCCTAGATATAACCCCCCTAAGAACTCCCAATAAAATATCTTATAATAAAAACAAATATAAAGATATTTAGTGCAGATCGATAGACATTATAAGATAAAAATATGAACAGAATTATCAATTAACTGAAATGTAGAATTAATCCCTCCTTTTCAAATGAATCTTTTTCTATAAAAACAGAGCATACTGCTTATAGATAAAAATTATTTTGTCTATTGAATTACTTGCCCATTTATCAAATCTTCTTTAGATGTATTACTTGCCGTTAAAATATGATTAGAGTTTTTGGAAATGACAGGTATCATTTTATTGTATACATAAGAAAATGTTTTTGAATTACAGTCTAAAAATTAAGTAATGAATTGTTACAATATGATTTTTTAAGAAAGAGAAACCGAGTAGTATAAATAAAATAATATTACGGTTTTTCTTCTTACATAAGCTTGCAATGTTATTTGTTCCCATAAATGTCCTGTTAAGAACCCCAAATTTTTAACTTCTAAAACATCAGCAACCTTGAACTTCAATTATTGAGTTAGAAGTTTAATATATTATATTTTTAATTTATTAAAAAATAACAAACTTATAAAAAAACAGTAAAATAATACTCCATCTGATCTTTGTAAAAGGTTTTCTGAAAAAAAAACTATAGTAGTAATGCCTGTTAGATAAAATAAAAGAACATTTTTATTCTTGAAAGAATTAAAAAAATTGATACATATCAAAGCAAGAAATGATATTAGTCCTAAAATACCTGATGCTATCCAAAAAAAAGCATATTGATTATGAGTGTTGTAAGTATGCCAGTTATAAACTTTTGAATTAATGTTCTCTTGATAGCAATCATTCAATTTATCTTGAACATCTCCTAAACCAACCCCAAAAAAAGGGGCATCTTTTATTAATTTTATATCACAATAATACACTCCATTTCTTACGTTAGATGAATTAAATTCACTTGCTCGTGAACTTTCTCCTAAAATAGAAAAGCCAGTGTTATAATACTCTTTAGCCCTCGTAGAAAACGGATTATGAAATGATAATAGCGCTATTAAAACAAGAAGTGGAATTAGTGATACTAGTACTTTTTTCTTTAAAGAGAATTCAGAGAAAATTATAATGACTAAAACCAAAGAGACAACAAGAGCTAAAAAAGGCATTCTTGCAGAAATTAGATAAAGCCAAAAAATAAAGATTGCAATTAAAACAGCATTAATAATTTTTATAACTTTTTTTTCTGATATGAATGACTTTAAACCAAGATAAAAAATTGTTAAGCAAATCCAAAGACCTTGATAAGTATTATGGGTATTAGAGATTTCTATTATGTAATTTCTAAACCTTCTTAATTTTATTTGCTCAACTTTTTCAATTGCAATTTCGGTGATACTAATAAACCCATTAGATTTAATTTCTTGTAATGTAAGACTAGATGAAATAAAATTATAATTATATAATACTTTTACTATTTGAAATAGTACTAAAATTAGAACAGAAATCGAAAAGAAATCGAAAATCTTATAAATATGTTTTTTTAAAAAAAAATCTCTATTTAAATAAAAAACTAATGGGAAAATTACAAAAGACAACATTTTGGTTAGCATACCTAACCCGTATTCAATATTAGTTGAATAAAAAAGAGATAATAATATTAATAAATAAGGAATAACAAATATTGAGAACTCTGTGTTATATTTAAGTTTTTTTTTTTGTTTAAAGAAAATATAAACCCCAAAAACACTCCAAATAATAGTCAAAACACTTCTCATTCCAAATGTTAATATAGGAAAACACCCAAGTAAGATTGAAAAAAATAAAAATATTTTATCTATTGTAAACGTATTATTTTTCGTCATATTTATTTAATTCAGGTTTGTCTTCTTTAATTTTTAAAAATAACATTGGAAAAAGAACTAAAAAAACAATACTTTGTGTTAGGTTAACCAAAAAACCAGCTAAAAGAAAGGCTATTAAAATGAATAAAAATTTCTTGTTTTTATTACTTTTTTCATAAATAAATAATGTGGTAAGCAGAACTCCAATGAGCCCTGACGAAAGAAACATGAAAAGCCAATAACTGTCTAAAGTTTCAACAAAGCCATCTCCTCTTACACCTCCACCAACATTACCTATTGCTCCTCCGTAAAAAATATTATAGTCTACATTTACTTGAGTACTCCAAAGATAATAACGATCATAGAGAGACCCTGTAGAAAAAACACCATACTTATTTAAGTATAATAACATACAAATTAAAATTGGAATACCAATTTTAAAAATTATTAATAACTTTTTTAGGTTTTTTTTAAGAGTGAAAAAATTTAAAAACTCATAAACCAAAAGCACTAAAAAGGCACTCCTAACAAATGAAAATAATACAAGAATTAGGGTAAAGTATTTTTTCTTTTTAAATTCCTCTTGAGTGTCCATAAGTAAATAAGCAAATAAGCCAAAATACCCTACAGAAGCAGCATTACCAATTAACGCAGGTGATCTCCAAAATTTATAAAAAGTAGTAATTTTAAATTTATAATCTGGATCTATAGCCCATACATACCTTCCCGTTAACATTTTCATATAATCTTCTGAACCTAAAACATATGTTAGTGCAATGAACACAGAATTAATAATCACTAAGTAAAAAATCACATTTAGTAACTTATTCAATTGATATTGTCTTAATACGATTTGTGAAAAAATAAAAATTAGAATAAAAATAAAATAGAATTCTCGAAAAGCGATATAAAATGATTTTAATGACTCTATGTTATAAATTAAAAACACAATTTGAAGACACAAATAACCAAACAATAAAACGTCCAACAAGGTTATTTTAATTTTTTTTATAGCTTTAAGTATAAATATGGTAACAATAAAAATAAAAGACAAAGGGTGTACAATCTTTTTTAATTCCCAATTTCCTAAAAATTTAAAAATAATAAAAGTAAGTACCCCTTGTGTAGCAATTATTTGCAACAGGATTGATCCATAAAAAAATTTATCTAATTTAATTTTCATTAATTATTTTGATATTAACATCTTAAAAATAGTTAAATACTTTTTAGCTATATCTCTAATTTTAAATTTACTATTAAACGTTTCATCAAAAATAAAAGTATTTAAAAACTCTGGGGTATTAATTATTTTTTTAAACAATTTAGACAAATGTTTAACTGTTGGCTCTATAATGAAAGTAGGATTATTAATTAAGAGTTCTGTTATACCTCCTCTAAGACTTCCAACTATGGGTGTATTACTAAAAATTGATTCTATTACTACTCTACCAAAAGGCTCATTCCAAATAGATGGGGCTATTAACACATCTATACTCATAAAGAATGAGCTGCTTTCTGCATACCCTAAGAAAGTAATTTTTTCTGAATTATTAATTTCTCTTAACTTATTAATATACTTATCGCTTGCTTTACCAGCAATTATAAGTTTCCAATTCGTTTCTTTTATAGATTTAAAACTTTCTAATATTAATTCAATTCCCTTAGATTCATTAAGTTGACCTATAAAACCAAAAATCACAGTTTCTAAATCACTTTTTCTATCTTTTTCTTTATTAAAAGGTAAATCAAAACCATTATAAATTACCTTTTGAGGAACCTCTTTGAAAAAACCATGATTTTTATGGTCATCCAAAATATATTTACTAATTCCAACCAAAAAATCTACACTATCAGAATTTCTCTTTTTAATTTTAGAAAGTAAATTACAATCTAAACAGGGATTTATACAGTTTTCACCATTCTTAAACTTTGTCGTTTTAGAGCATTGTAAATAATAATCTCTTAATGTATGAACAATTTTAATATTTAATTCTCCAGCAATACTCCAAATATTTGTTGAAAACCCTGAAAGGTTATTAGTAAAAACAATATCTGGGTTAAATGAATTTAGAATATTTTTTATGCTTTTATTATATTTATTGTTTGACACATCTCTAATATGCCATTCTAGCTTCTTAAATATTTTTTTTTCACTATTATTATATGGCCAATATATGTTTTCTAACGCAAGTACTTTAACTTTTACTCCATTTAAATTAAAAAAAGTATCTTTCTCTCCTAAAGTAATAACTAAAACCTCATTCCCTAAACTATAAAATTCTTCTGATAAAGCTCTAACAGATTTTTCTGCACCACCTAATTGATAAGGGTGATATAAAGTATTAAATATTACGATTTTCATATATACACAATTACTAGTAACTTTTAGTTAAAATGTTCTTCACTTTCTTTTTTAGTTTATCAACAAAAACTAAATTCGAAATATAAAACTTAACTCCTCTTGCCTTTTCATACCTTTTTACCTTTTCAAAGGTTTCTTTTGTTTTCTTTAGTTTTTTAACTTCTTTTACAATACTTAATAAGGCTAACGAATTTTTATTCCAATTAAAATTGTTTTGAGAATAAATTAATGCTTTTTGTTTTCTATCCTCTAACTCTTCACTATTTAAAACATACTCCTTCATTATTTGAGTTAAATGGTCAACATCAATATAACTTTCGTCCCAGAAATAATTATCTTTTCTTTTTTTACTTGATTTAACATTGATTAAAGAACCATTATTACCGTCTATTATAAATTCATTCATAGGAGCTTTATTTGTGGTTATTACAGGCATACCACAACTATTCGATTCTGCAATAGACAATCCAATCCCTTCTAATCTTGTTGGATATACATAGACATCTCCTATATGGTATAAACCAGGAGCAGAAATAGTTTTATTTATAATTTTAATTCTTTTTTTGTTTAATAAATCGTTACAAACAGTTTTCAATTTCGGAAAAAAACTAAAAATATTTGCTTGAGAATGGATTATCAATTTTGCTTTTTCAGAATTTAACTGACTAAAAGCTTTAATCAAAAAATCTGTTCCTTTTCTATAAGGATTCATTCCTGCCGAATGAAAGAAAACAATTTCATTTAATTTAGTTTGTTTTTTTTGACTTCTATTAAATATATTTTGATTAGTACCCCAAGGAACATAAAAAACTTGAGGATGCGATTTAAAAACACTATAATGTCTTTTAGTATTACAAATTAAAAAGTCAAAGACATCAAATAAAGGAACTGTCTGAGGTGTATAATAATCAATATAAGAACCTGTTATTATCCCCATTTTTCTACATAACAAAATGGGATCCCAAATATGTTGTTCATTAAAAAAAACAATGTCTAAATTGTTATTTTCAATCCACTGTTCAAAATGGTAAAGATTTATTAAATCTAAATTTGTGTAAGAATACCTTTGTCCATAAGTTATATTTTCTGTTTGCCATTTTGGGTCATTTAAAGCAACATCTTCACCTCCTCTAGCATAAATAAAAATTTCATTTTCTTCTTCCCATACTTCTTTAAATTGTTTAGACACATAAGCAGCACCTCTTTCAAACCAAGTAGTTACAATGCCAATTTTTTTCATACAATCTCTTTAATTTTTTTAATATTAATTATTATCTCGTTTTTATTTATAACAATAAATACTGTTATTGTTAACACTTGTGTTATACAAGAGAACCATACTGAAAAAATAAAATTATTGATAATTGTTAATCCTATAATTAAAAAAAATAATGATAAAAAGTAACTTTTAAAATACTTTAAATAACCGAATACTTTTAAATTTATTAGTTTAAAAGTAATATAAAACCCAGCAAGCGCCTCTATCGTAGCTAATAAATTTATTCCTAAAGCTATTCCTAGAGCAGATTTAAATAAATAATAACCTAAAAAGACTCCAATAAATCTTAATGGAATAGATATAAATACGGCATATTTCCATTGTTTATTTGGGTTTCCTGTAATTAAAAATAATAAGCCTGATGGAGATGCTATTATCATTCTTACAGACTGATAACCAAAAATTAAAAGAAGCGGTAAAGTATCAATCCATTTATTAGTTAAAAGCTCGGGAATTAAAATCTGACTTATTGAAACTGAAAAAATAATTAATGGGGCCAAGAAAAAGAAAAAAGAATAAGTAAATTTTATATAACTTTCTCGAATTAATGACGATTTAACTTTTGTTAATATTGGGTAAATTGTCTTATTAAAAATCTGAACTAATAAAGATACTGGCTTTAAAATTAAATTAAATGCCAATAAATAAATACCTACTTGCTTTTCACCAAGTAATCTACCAATTACAAGTACATCTAATTGTTGAGCAAAAAAATTTAAAACATTAAAAATAAAAACATTGTATCCAAATTTTAAATGTTCTGAAATAATTTTAAATGAAAAAAAACTTTCTTTAAAAATACTCTTAAAGGTTATTAATAAAAGGCCTAAAGACGTTAAACCTACTGTGACCAATTGTTGAAAAACCAAAGACCAATATCCATAATTTCTAGTTGCCAAAACAATTGCTAAAATACCTGCAATAGTAATTGCTATAATTTCTACTATAGCAAGTTTTTTAAAGTCTAGTTTTTTTTGTAAATATCCTTTAGAAACAACACCAATACTTGACAATAACACAGTTAAGATAAGTACTTTAAAAATTAACTCTATCTCTTTATTATCATAAAAAGAAGATAAATAAGGAGATAAAAAAAAACCTACTAAATATATAAAAACACCAACAATTACATTTAAAATAAGTAAAGAAAGTAAATGATTTTCTTTAAAAGTTTTAGAATAAATAATAGAACTATCAAATCCAATATTTTGGATTGTATTAAAAAATAACACAAAAACAGTGGCCATTCCAATAATACCAAAATCCTCAACAGCTATTAAACGCGCTAATATTAGTAAAATTAAAGAAGAAAATAAAACTTTATAAGCTTGTGTAATAAAATTCCAACCAAAGCCTTTAATTACTGTATTCATTTTATACCATTTAACACTTTAACTAACAATTTGATTAAAAATACAATTAGCAATTACTTAAAAAATAGTCTACTATTTTTATTGATGTATCACTTTCGCCATAAAGGTTATGTAAAACACTCATAAAATTAACATTCTATGAACTAAACAATAAAAAATCTATAAGAGTATTTCTAACAAAAATAATTTTTTCTTCCTTCTTGACTTCTTTAATTAAATTTTGTTAAGCGCCAATCGCAAAAGTAAAATGAATATTTAAGAATATACCTATAATAGGTCTGCTCATTTCTTCAAGGAAAGGAAATTTTAAACTAAAAGTTCTTAAACCTACTTTTACGCTACAAACTTCTGCTCCTTAATAAAAACCAAATCTAAATTAAGTCTATTCTATCGGATCAATCCTTAGACCCTATATCTAACCTTAACAATTTATGATACTTACATTAAAAACACTAAAACAATTATATAATACATTATTCTCCTAAATTAATAGGAGGTATTTTTATAATTACTTAAATACCTATTTAATAACCTTAAAAGTAAAAACAAAACCATTAGTCCTGCACCTAAAAACGTTAATAAGAAAGCATAATTTTTTGTTACTCCTTTTATTTCAGTACCTATTGGTTGAAAACTTGAAAGAACATTAATCACTTCATATCCCGTAGCCTTTTGGGATGCTATTTTTATTAAATCTGCATTTATTTGTCTATTGGTTTCGAAAAGTTCTAACTCTTTGGTCATACTTTTTTCTCCTCCTAAATCTATATTTGTGCCGGCTGTTTGCTTCTTCGCTTCTGCAACCATAACTTCTACATACACTTTTCTTAAAGAATCTACCTGAGTTAAATTTTGACGGTATAAAGAATCGGTTCTGTTTAAGTTTTCATTGGTTAATTTCTTTAACCTTTTAAAATAATTATTATTTACTACTGAAGAAATAATAACATTACCTAATCTCTCAAAAACATCATTCTCCTGAGCCGTAACAGTAACCTTATGGACCTTATAATCGTAATCCGAAAATGAAGCTTTAAAATCTAGATATTCATAACTTTTTATGGTCATTGTATCTACAGATGAAATTAAATTATCATAAGAATTTATAATATCTCTATCTATAATTAAGGGTTCTATTTTAAAATCTTGAAGGGATGCTGCCCCAATTTTGTCTAAATTAAATATTTTTTGAAGTGAAACAGTATCTTTTTGTTTCACCAAATCATTGTAATAATTTACATTATTATACAATTGTCTTGTACTTTCAAAATTAGGTTTTAATAACATTTCAGATTCGAATTTCTTAGGTGTTTTTTCTTCCAGAAAAAACCCTGCGATTAACCCTATAAAACCGGCAATTCCTATTTTAAGACTATTTTCTCTAAGGAAAATCAAAATAGTGATTAAAAAATGAAAAATCCCTTTAAAAATATTTCCTATAAAATTAAAAAACTTAGAAAATCCTTTTCCTATAATTACAAATAAAGAACCTAAATCTACTTCTTCTTCGTTGTTGCTTTTACTACTCTCTTTTTGTTGATTTGCTGACATTTGTTTTTTTGTTGTTACTATTTAATCATTAAAAATTTGTTCTACTATTTTTTGAGTAATGGCATATGTTGGGGTTACGCCTGTCATTCCTAAACCTCCAGATGCTAAAGTTGCACCTGTTTCTAATGGGTTGTCAGATGCATAATATGCATATCTAACTTTTACATCTTCAGAAATATTTCCTCTAATTCTAGAGGCAGATTGTATTGCTTTTTGATAATGAGCACCTTCCATTTCTAAACCTATAACATTCCAGGTAGAATCATGAAAAAACTTTAATAAATCTTTATTTTGCAATGATGTTCCTAAAACTGAAATCATAGACCCATCAAAAACTTCAATTCCAAAACCTTCTAAATCAGCTTTATCTAACTCATTTTTAAAAGGATAGTTATCTGCTGTTCCTTCAAAAATATGAGCAGAAGGGATCATAATATCTCCTTTACCGCCTTCTAGAATTCCTGCTTTACCCATTATTGATACAGATTTTACATCTAAATGCGTTTTACTGTTCTTTTTACTAGCATATGGCTTTAACAATTCATCCATGGTTTCGTACGCTTGTTCACCAAAAGCATAATCCATTACAATAATTACAGCATTCTCTTCTAAAATATCTTTTTTAGAGAACGATAAAACATCGAAGTTTATTTCAGCAGTATCTATAATTTGTACATTTATATTTGTACCCGAGGTATCTTTTATATAAACAAGACCATTTAAAGAGGCAAAATCCTTTACTTTTTTCTGTAAAGGCTTACTGTCTGCATTACTTAAAAGCTGATACAGTTCAAACCCTTTTAAATCTTTGGCTTCTTTTGGCAAAGCATTTTTTGCATATATTGAATTTAATACACTGTGCATATTTGCACTTATAATGTGTATTGGTCTTTCTAACAAACTCTTCTGATGTAAAGTTTTTTTAATATTATTGGCCCAAATTTCACCATAAATATGATGCCCAATTTCTTCTACAAGCACAGAACTAAATGTTACTGTTCTTTTATTATTTTCTATTACCTCATTTATAGCAAGTTTCCCTAACCAATAAATTAATTGAAAAAATCGATCCGGATTTTCCTTTGAAGAGAATGCTTTATAAATATCTAAAACCTCATCAAAAGATCTTCCTAAAATATTACCTACATGTACAATAGTAACCTCTCTTTCTTCTGCAGTAATTGCTTTTTGATGCAGAACAGTATCCTCTAAATGTTTCCATTCTCTGGTAAAATCTTCACCATCATTTAGTGTAACTCTCTCTTGAATCTTATGAGATTCTATAAATAAAAAGGTTAAATGTGTAAGAATATCATAGATTTCAGAGCGCCCTCTCGTAATCTCTATATTCATTTGATTTTTATCTATTCTATAGCAATTTCTTCTTCTTTTTGGTGGAATAATTGAATTAAAATGTGAGCTTTTATATCCCTCATCTGCCGTTAAATTAATGTATTGGCATTCTTCTATTCCTTCAGGAAGCCGCTCTATAACATAGGTTAAGCCACTTAGCTCTATTCTTTCTTCTGCGATAGAGCCATAGATTTCTGGTCTTAGCAGTAGTAAAGATTTGCGTAAAGTTTCTCCCGAAATACCCATTGGCTTGTAAAAGCCTCTACTAAACAAATGACGCATAGAAATGTATAGTTTTTCTATAGCATTGGTAGATTCTTGAGCTCTTGTTCTAGGTGTTTTATTAATTTCTGACATATAAATATTTAGATTGCAATATAAAGCTATTTCCCCGATAAAATTCCACTATATTTCTCTTCATTTTTCAGCAAAGACAATGCTTCAGAAATAGTTTTATCATTCTTTAAATTGTATTGATACACACCTTCTTTATAAAAATATCTTTCTATAATTTCTGACTTTATTAATTCTAAAATAATGTCTTTATTTTTTGATATTTCATTGATTTTATATGCTTTTATTTTTTCTGTAATTTCATTATATGCTCTTGAAATATTATTTTCTTTTGCTGATAAAAAAGCTTTTTTAAACAAAGATTCTTGAGGTATCACAAAAGTTGTATCAATTTTCAAATAGTCAACAAACTTATTAAAACTTGAATTTTTAAACTTAAAATCGCTCAAGTTTTCTAGTATTTTGTTTTCATAGAAGTAAAGCGTTGCAAAATCAAAAATAGCTTTTGACTTTAACAATTCTTCTGTTGTTTTATTTTTGTTAGATGTATTAATTTTAACATCTGGCATTACGCCTCCACCGTCATATACTGATCTTCCGTTTGCAGTTTTAAATTCATTAATTCCTCTATCAGAAAATTTAGGTACTTTACCTGTTTTTGAATCTCTATTCTCATAGTCTAACTCCTGAATACATCTGCCACTTGGTGTATAATATTTAGAAATTGTTAATTTTAATTGTGTGCCATAAGTGAGTTCTTTTTGACGCTGTACCAAACCTTTACCAAAAGAACGCTTCCCCATAATAACGGCTCTATCATAATCTTGCAAAGAACCACTTACAATTTCAGACGCAGATGCAGAGCGTTCATTTATTAAAACAACAATTGGTATTTCTAAATCTAAAGGATCATTTTTAGTTTTATAAGTTGTGCTCCATTTTTTAATTTTTGCTTTTGTACTCACAATTTTCCTGCCTTTTGGTAAGAAAAAATTAGAAATTCTAATCGACTCTAATAAAGAACCACCAGGATTGTAACGCAAATCAAAAACGAGCTTTGTCATTCCTTGTTTCTTTAATTTTCGATATGCCTTTTTAACTTCAGAAGATGCCTTTTCATTAAAACGCGTTAATGCAATATAACCAGTGTTTTCATCAATCATTTCTGCAAATGGCACAGCATTAATGAGTACCTTATCTCTAAAAATATCTTTTCTAAATATTTCTCCTTGTCTATTAACTTCTATAGATAATTTACTATTTGGCGTTCCTTTTAAAAGCATGGAAAGCTCCTCTACTTTTCTATTTTTTATAGATTGGTTGTCTACAGAAATAATAATATCTCCTGCTTTTAAGCCTGCTTTATCTGCAGAAAAATCTTTGTAAATTTCACTTATTTGAATCCCTTGTTCTATATAATTTACTGCAACTCCTATTCCTCCATACTCTCCTGCTCTTCGTATTCTAGCAGTTTCTACGTCTTGTTCAGTATAAAAGCTAGTGTAAGGATCTAAGTCTTTTAAGGTGTTTTTAATAGCTTTATTAGTAAATTCTGCAGGATTAATTTCATCTACATAATACATATTTAACTCTTTAAATAAAGAGTTGTAAATTTCTATTTGTTTAGCAACTTCAAAAAACTTTGATTTAAAAGAATAGGTTAAAAAAACAATTCCTATTAATAATAGAACAATGGCTTTCTTTTTAGGATTAAATGTTCTCATCGGCTTTAACTTTTACTTTATCGATAAATAGAGTTAATAGTTTCTCCATTTTTAGGTGTAAATCTTCATACTTAATTTCTTCTTTACCAATATACGAAATCATAAAAACATAAGGTTTATCTAGATTGTTGTAAACGATTTGTTTTTGTAATCTATATGTTTCCCGCATTAAGCGCTTTAACCTATTTCTGTCTACCGCTAATTTATAATTTCTTTTTGCTACTGAAACACCTACTTGACAAGGAAACTCTGATGTATGTGCTGTCTGCACATACATCATTCTTAAAGGAAAAGTTTTAACAGAATCGCCTTCAGCGTAGAGCTTTTCTATTAATTTTTTACTTTTTAAACGTTCTTGTTTTCCTAACGTATTTCTCATCTTTACAAACTTAATAGAAAACAATAACTTTTTAACAATTTCTAATCCCTAACTTTTAAAAAGTTGTGTATTTATTTTTTATGCAGCTTTACAAATAATTCTCGTCCTTTTCTGTTTCCAAAAGAATTGTAACAGGTATCCATTTTTTCTATGTTAAAGTACGGCTTAAAAAATGCAATGTATGCTTCTTTATTTCCACCAAATGGAGGCTTGTCTTTATTTAAAGGGACATTAAACATCAAACCTACTAATTTGCCATTTGGTTTTAAGAGTTCGTCCATTTTAACAACATAAGCTTCTCTAAGATTCGGATTTATGGCACAAAAAAAGGTTTGCTCTATAATTAAGTCGAACTTGTTTTCTAATTCAAACAAATCTCCATTAATTAAATGCTTGCTCGGAAAATTAGGAATTCTTTCCTGAATATTCTCAATTGCAGATTTAGATACATCAACTACAAAAACATTTTCAAATCCGTTATTAAATAAATATTCTGCTTCATAAGAGTTTCCTCCACCAGGAATTAAAATTTTAATTTCTTTGTTTTCAAGTTGGTCAAAATATTCTTTTAATGGAGTCGAAACTTCTCCCAAATCCCAACCAATATCATTATTTAAATATCTATTCTCCCAAGCATTTGCAGATAAATCCATCTAAATTTCATTTTTTATTCTGCACAAAAATACAGTTAATTATATTTAAAAAGACACCCAAGATGATGGCCAAAGAAAGTTTATTAAAATTTTAAATTTAAAGTTTCTGTAACCACTTTTTTTTCAGCATCTTTAACTTTTAAAAAGAATACGATCTATTTACTATTACAAAATACTAAAATCTCAATTAATTCATTTGATCTTTTGTAAAAATACAAGCACTGCATTATTTTACACTTCTATAGCAGCTATTCCTTCCCAAACTTGGGAAGCTTTAGGTTGTGGAAGTAATATTTATTTCAACCCTAAATTTTTAACTTCTTTAGAAAAAAACCATTCAGAAATTACTTTTTCATATATCGTATTAGTTGATAATCATAAGCAACCAATTGCTTTTGCTAGTATAAAAATTAT
>Ga0209197_1000531_pt1 | contig 26818 bp, 21 predicted proteins | sample COGITO_mtgs_1105_4_FD_184802 | JGI IMG/M metagenome (GOLD analysis project Ga0209197, IMG submission 184802) | Pelagic marine microbial communities from North Sea - COGITO_mtgs_110512 (SPAdes) (version 2) | ecosystem: Environmental > Aquatic > Marine > Epipelagic ... | reverse complement strand
TTTAGATGGAGAGGTAAACCTTACCATACAAATTACAGATGCTGAATTTAATTTAGTAGCAACTAAAACTACAGCCTACACCAAAGATGTGGTGTATCCAAAAGCTTATTATTCTAGATCTAACTTACAAAATGACGGAACAAGTTCATTAGACGATTTTGTTATAGCTGTAGTAGTAGAATCTGTAGATATCGGAGGTAGTTATGAATTAGGAATTAACAGTACCGGTTCTTCTAAATCTACAACAACTGAAACTGAATTAGCGATAACAGGAGAACTTGCTAGTGAAACCAATACTTTAGAAAACATAGCACTTTCTGACTTAGTAGACGGTGATTATAAGTTTGAATTAACCATAACTGACCCAAATGGAAATTTAGGAAATCCAGAGGTTTTGTATTACAGAAAGGAAGCCAATTCAATTACTTTAATTGGCAGTGCGTTAAGTTTAATTTCAAATTTATCTAATACTAATTTTTACATCTCTCCGAATCCTGTAGCTTCAGAATTAAATATTAAAACTACCAAAGGTTTAGTACTTGATAAAATTTCAATTTATGACATAACAGGTAGGAAAATATTTAGTTCAGTAAGTAAAGAACAACAACCAAACATTTCTATAAATGTAGAAGGCTTAATTAAAGGAGTTTATATATTGAGAGTTTCTTCTAACGAAAATAGTTCTGATTTAAAATTTATAAAAAAATAACTCAATTGAAAAAGGAGATTTAATTTTGTAGAAAAACCTCAACATCTTTAGAATTTAGAAGTTGAGGTTTATTTATGATAATTAAATATTGAAATTCTTAGTAATAATATTCTTTATCTTTCTATTCAACGATTTTAAAGCATTATAGCTGATGGGTTCTAATTTAGCTTATTAAAATGAAGTCTTAACCCACTTAACACAGGTAATAACATCTCAAAAAATATTTTTAGCCCCCGATTTTCATTAACAAAAATGCAATTTCACTCAAACGTAAGCGCTGACACTATTCGAAATGCCATCAAAGCATCCCATTTCGATAACTTTAAAGTATTTTTAAATCACCATCGTATAACGCATGCTGTGACACTTATTGATAAGGTTATTTAGACGAGCACACTATAAATTCACTATCTATTGATTCAGAATTTAAATCACCTGTCATATTTTTAGAGTATTTAAAGACCAAAAAACTAACGCCACTAGTTTTTATAGCTCAGAAGGAGAAGGGATTTACTTTGAGTAGTTATAGTTATTTAAGACAACACAACATTTGAAAATAAAAAATAAGCACCACCTTTCTGTGAGGCTTTAAATTTAAGTACTAAAGTTTATTTTAGAACTTAAATTACATAAATTTAAACTCTTAATATCTGCACTCTCTTTCATCAAACGACTATGACTAATTAGATAAATAGCCGAAGCGTATTTGGCAAACTACAAACACACTGTTGCGCTGTTTTTGAACCAATATCTAAAATTAATGGGAACCTTATTCTAAATAAATTTCTTTGATTCGACGATCATTTTTGTTTTGCCTAAAATTTAAAACAGGACTTTTAGACTTTGTAAACGTCATTAGAATTTTATCTACACGTGTTATGGAGAGTCTTAACTTTTTAACGCGAGATTCATAGGATAAATTGGGCTCAAAGAAATATAAAATTGACGGAAAGTCGACAGCCCTTGGGTATTCTTTTAATAGCTGTTCCAAAATACTAAAATCTTCAGCGCTCAACTCCTTTTGTATTTTATTTGAATTTGTTAAAATAAGGCTATAGTTACTTTTAGTCTTTGTTTTTAAATAAACCGCAAGAAAAATCACCAATAACAAGATTGTAAAAAGAAAATAGAGGCCGTATTGAGTATCGGTCTTATATAACTGATATTCATTTATAACACTCCCCAATAATTCTGAGGGGGTCAGGAAAATAAACCGAGAGGCTTTAGAATGATGTATCCGTTTTGAAAACATGAAAAGATTAGTAGTGGGATTGAAATCAAAAAACTCAATTTTATCTAAAAGAAGTGCATTCACATTGGTAAATTCTTTGAAAACATTGTTATTAGTATCACACCAAACCACCCTCCCATTAAAGATTATAAGAGTTCCTCCATTATAGGAGATCTTTACAGCAGAGGTTGAGAAAATTTCCTTAGGAATAGCCGTATTTAATCTCCCGAGGTACGTCCAAAAATGAGTCTTTAAATCTAATTTCCAAACATCCTCCAAAAAATTAAAATTCAATTCAAGTTGCTCATTAACCCGTTTGTTCCTTCCACCTGTTACATATAAAAACGAATTCTTTACTTGACCCATTAAGCCTTGTCTCGGAGAAGGGAATTTTGAATTTGGATTGAAAAAAAACTCACTCCATTCCTGATTTAGTGTATTAAAAAAAGTAAGGTTAGCGTTCTCGTTAAACAAGCCATAACCCCCATAAGAAAATATTTTATTTTCAAAAGAAAAGTCATAAGATCTATACTTGTTTCGATGTTCAAAAGACTGATCGAGACGCTCAAAAGAACGGTCTTTAAACTTATATAAAACACCTCCACCTTTGGATAATAAAATGGTTTCGTTGGGGCGATTAATCGTATTAAAATTAAAATGAGGCCATTCCATCTGATGTGCCCATTTTTCGTAAGATTTTCCGTTTTTGGTAACATATACAGAATCCGAATCAACGGTGTAAAAAAGTTCTTTGGCGTGAAAACTAAAAAAAGAGTCCTTGGAAAATTCCGGAAAAGAACCACTAAAAATAGTTAAAAAAAATAGTTGTATTACGAGCATTATAAATACAGGATATATAGTGTAATGTACTAAAAAAAATAAAAACACAACTAATTACAGTTAAATTTATTCCTTAACTAATTTAAATCTTTTTAATATGAAAAAGATATTATTATTATTATTATTAATTTTTGTTTTTATCGGGTGTGGAAGTGGTGACCCTAGTGGTGAATATAGAGTAGGAATGTCATATTCATACTTTAGTTCAAATGGGAGTGTATCTTTTTATAATATAAGTGGGGGTGTGCAAAATTGTAAGACAAGAGGGGATTGGAGAAAAGAAGGGGATAACATTTATGTTAATGGTTTATATAACAACAATTGTTCTGGTATGAGTACACTTAATGGTAAATATTTAATTGAAGGAAGTAGGTTAGTAGGACCACGATAATTAATTTTAAAAACTCATCAACTACAAATCCAACAGACGGGTTAGTTGGATATTGGCCTTTTAATGGCAATGCCAATGATGAAAGTGGTAATGGAAATAATGGAACTATTAATGGGGCTATTCTATCGAATGATAGGTATGGAATAGCCGATAACGCTTAAAGTTTTGATGGCGAAAATGTTGAAATAACTTTTATTGACAATAATGAAATGCAAATGCCATTTGATGGTGGACAAATTCTTCAAACTTGGAATCGAAATTAAAAAAATAACTCAATTGAAAAAGGAGATTTAATTTTAGTAAAAAAACCTCAACATCTTTATAATTTAAGAGTTGAGGTTTATTTATGATAATTAAATATCAAAATTCTTAGTAACAATATTCTTTATCTTTCTATTCAATGATTTTAAAGCATTATAGCTGGTGTGTTCTAAAATAATTACAACCAAATCATCTTCTAAATATGTTGTAAGACCAGTGCTAAATCCGTTCCATTTACCATAATGGTAAATACTATTTTTCTCTTTAGTATCTATTCTAAAACCAAAGCCATAAGGCACTTTTCTACCATAGATTGTTTCTCCTTTGGAGAACATAAGCGCTAGTGACTCTTTTGAAAGCAGATTTCCTGAATTTAATCCCTGTGTCCATTTAAACAAATCTTCTGCTGTTGTATATACATTTTTATCACCAACAATAGCGTCATTTACTGTACTACGAATTTTAACATGTCTCCAGCCTCTGTGCAATCGATACCCATCTAATTGATTCTCTCTAATAGAATCATTTTCAAAACTGTATACATAAGAATTTTTCATTTGTAGTGGTTCAAAAATATTTTGTTTTAGAAAAGAGCCAAAAGAGGTTCCAGAAATTTTTTCAACAATCGAAGCAAGTACAAAATAACCTGTATTAGAATAATCAAAATTACGACCAGGTTTAAAAAATCGCTGTACATTGCTTGTTGTAAGCAATTCCATCATCTCATTATTAGAAGGTGCCTTTTTCTGCTGCCACTTATGCTCTGCAATCCAAAAATACTTGGGTAAGCCACCAGTATGATTTAAAAGGGTTTTTATAGTTACTGCTTTATATGGAAAATCAGGAAAATATGTATTTACGGTGTCTGTAAGCTTAAGTTGATTTCTTTGTTGTAACAACATAATAGCCGCTGCGGTAAACTGCTTACTCACCGAAGCTAATTGAAATACAGATTCTTTATTTAAGAGCGTTTTCTTTTTAAAATCGGCTGTTCCTATCTGATTCTGATAAACTATTTTTTTATTTTTCGCTACTAATACTGTACCGTGAAAATCATGTCTTTTATGAATGCGTTTTAACAGGGAGTCTAATTTAAAACGTACTTTTGTAGTAGCCTTTTTAGGATAATGCACTACTAAATTAACAGGAGGTTCTTCTACCTGCTCAGTTAGTAATTGTTCTGTTTTGACTACTGTATCTTTCGATGAAGAAGTATTAGCTATGAATGAGAAAATACCTAAAAAAAACAGGAATGAGAAAAATAATAGTTGAGGAATTTTTTTTGAGTACAATTATCTAAATTTAATATGCAAATTAGTAATCCTTTCTAGATATTCAATACGTTACTTGTAATTTATATTAATTAAATAGTAGTATAACTTTCAAAAAAAAAATAAAAGGCACTATAAATTTATACAAAATAAGTTACACCGTTTGGATCGATGTCTCCTATTATTAAAATCAATAACGAAAGAATCAAAACCAGAATTCCAGAGATAAAAACAACACCAAAAACATCCAACATATTTTCTTGTTTAGAAGATGGTTTGTACTTTAATTTAAATTGTTTAAACATTATTTTACTATTTAATTATTTATTTCCACAAAATTAGTTTTATCTCTATACTAATTAAAGGTGAAATGTTTTTTTAATGGGGTGAAATGGCTTAAGTTTTTTTTTAAATTTATTCTAAGTTTCTATTCGTATTGATCAAAAAATTTACACCTAAAATATTTTTTGTTGTGTTTGTAATTTACATGTAATATATGACATATTATTGTATCAATTGACCAAAGCAAATAATTAATTAGTTTTCACAAAACAAAAAAGTAACAAATATTTTAAATGCGCTAATTGGGGTAGAAAAGAAAGCTTAATTTAGATAGAAAAGAGAGTATCGCGCAATATTTATTACAAGATGAGTAAGAGTTTGCTATTAATTAATTAATTAATTAATAAACCAATCATCCTTATAAAAAATGATTGGTTTATGTAAGTGACTCCAGCAGGGCTCGAACCTGCAACCGTCAGGGTCGAAACCTGATATTCTATCCAGTTGAACTATGGAGCCATAATTATATTTAAAAAATTAATTCATCAACAACTTCTTTACTAAAGTAGAGATTACTTTACCATCTGCTTGCCCAGAAAGAGCATTAGAAACAACACCCATTACTTTACCCATATCCTTCATCCCTATAGCACCTAATTTTGTAATTGTTACAGCTACAACCTTTTCAATTTCCTCTTCAGATAAAGCTGCTGGTAAAAATTGTTCTAAGACAGCTATTTCTGCCAATTCTGGATCTGCTAAATCTTGTCTATTTTGTGTTATAAAAATAGCTGCGCTATCTTTTCTTTGCTTTACTTGTTTCTGTATAATTTTGAGTTCTTGATCTGGAGTAATTTCTGCCTGAACACCCGTTGCTGTTTTGGCTAATAAAAAGGCAGATTTAACTGCTCTTAAAGCCTGTAAAGCAACAGTATCCTTTGCCTTCATTGCTTCCTTCATTTTATCCATTACTTCTTTTTGCAAACTCATGTTTTCTTATTTTAATTAATTATTTTTTTGTTTTCCTTAAATATAAAACGTTTTTATTATAATCTATAAAAGCTTTTCCTCTTCGCAAAATATCTGCACCAATAATACCGTCTACTTCCTTTGCATTATGATCCGTTAAAGCAGTATTTACATGCGATAGATCAAACAATACTAAATGGAATTTATGAGTATTCCATTTTCCAATTTTTAAAATATTATTTTTAGAAAGTTGGGTTTCCATATCTGTTGCACCTGCTCCCGATGCTTTTGTATCACTCTCTTCGGCAATCAGTTTAAAATCATCTATGCCATTAAAATCTACACACGAATTAGAAGCACCTGTATCTAAAATAAAGCGACCTTTTACTCCGTTAATTTTTGCTTTTAATTCTAAATGATTTGTTGCTATTCTTTTTAAAGGAATTTTAATATATTTATTCTCCTTTAAAATTTTTTCTAAACGCTTCATGAAATTCAAAAATACAATTTATAAAATTTATAAAATACTAACGTTCTAAAATTTCTTTCAGTTTATCCATATAAACTGCAGAATCTCTAATGTTATGATGTGTTCCTTTGTCAATTTCAAGATATTCTTTTTTAATTGATGTAACGAGCTCTATTAAGTTTTTAGATTGCCTAAAAGAGGTTGTTTTATCTTCGTTTCCATGAAATATTGTTATTGGAGCCTTTACTTTCGTTATGTCTTTGTCTGTTCTAAATGCATACTTCAATAAAAAAGTTGGTGCAACTCTCGAATAGTACTGAACTGCTTGTTTTAAATTGTAAAAAGGAGCTTCTAAAACCAATTCTTTTGGATTGTTTTCAGAGGCTATTCTTGTTGCAAAAGTTCCCCCAAGTGAATATCCATACACCACAATATTTTCTTCTTTGTACTGCTTTTTTACATAATTATAAACAGACAATCCATCAGTATACATTTCTTCTTCATTGAAGTTTCCTGTACTTTTCCCGTAATTTCTATAGTCAAAAACCAACACATCATAATTATATTCTAAGAGATACGCTACCCTATGCCCCCATTTTAATAAATTCCCGTAATTCCCATGACAAAATAAAACAACTCCTTTCGGTTGTATCTGCTTAAAATGAAGAGCATTAATTTGATTGTTTTTTGTCGTTTTTATAAAAACTTCTTCAAATTTATTTGGAAATTTATAAGGGTGATTTTTATTTAATTTTTTTCCATTGATGAAAATAAATTTTTCTTGAAAAAAATACAATCCTAGTCCAGTGAATAAAAGAATGCTTAAAAAAATAAAAAAAATAAAATTCATTGGTAGCTATTTATGATACTAAAAAACCGACACAATACGTATCGGTTTTTTAGTTTTATTCTGATGAAAGATTACCCTCCAAAATCATCAAAACGAATATTTTCATCTGCAAGACCAAAGTCTTCTCCCATTTTTTGAACTGCATTGTTCATTAATGGCGGTCCACAGAAATACAATTCGATATCTTCTGGTGATTCATGATGATCTAAATAGTTTTGGATTACACAATTGTGAATAAATCCTATAAAACCATCTCCAGTTTCATCACTAATATCTTTCTTTACTTTCCAATTATCTACTTCTAACGGATCTGATAATGCGATGTAAAATTTAAAATTAGGAAAATCTTTTTCTAAAGCTCTAAAGTGTTCTAAGTAGAATAATTCTGCTTTCGAACGACCACCATACCAGTAACTTACTTTTCTACCAGTTTTTAAGGTTCTAAATAAATGGTATAAATGAGACCTCATTGGTGCCATACCTGCTCCACCACCTACATACAACATTTCTGCCTCAGATTCATTAATGAAGAATTCTCCATAAGGTCCTGAAATCACACATTTATCACCTTTCTTTAAACCAAATATATACGAAGAAGCAACTCCAGGATTTACATCCATCCAGCCACCTTTTGCTCTATCGAACGGAGGTGTTGCTATACGTACATTTAACATAATTTCTCTTCCTTCTGCAGGATAAGAAGCCATAGAATATGCTCTTTCTATCGTTTCTTTGTTTTTCATTACTAATGGTCTCAGTTTAAACTTGTCCCATTCTGCTTTAAACTTATCTGGTGCATCGTGCTCTTCTGGATGCGCTGTAATATCCATATCTGCAAACTTCACTTCACAAGGAGGTATTTCAATTTGAATATACCCACCTGCCTTGTATCCCATATCTGCAGGGATTTCTACCACAAATTCCTTAATAAAAGAGGCTACATTGTAATTTCTAACAACAACTGCATCCCATTTCTTAATCCCAAAAACCTCTTCTGGAATAGAAATATTCATGTTTTGCTTTACCTTAACCTGGCAAGCTAAACGTGCTCCACTTTTCAATTCTTTTCTAGAAAAATGCGGCAATTCTGTTGGCAAAGCTTCACCTCCACCTTCATTCACATGACACTCACATTGTATACATGTTCCACCACCCCCACAAGCAGATGGTAAGAAAATTTTATTACTACCTAAGGTCGTTAATAAAGTATCTCCTGAAGCTACTTCTATTTCTCTTTCACCATTAATCATAATGGTTACAGGACCAGATGGTGATAATTTTTGTTTTACAAACAATAACAAACTTACCAATAACAGAGTTATCAATAAAAAGGCTGCAACTGTTGCTATAATTGTTCCTGATGTTCCGGCTGCTAAAATCATATTATTATATCCTTTTAGTGTTTTTTGCTATTACTTCTTTTTCTACTTTATCTTGTACTTTTTCGATAACAACTTCAGGCGCAGCAGCTGGCTTAGCTTCTTCGTCTCCACCTGTTAACATTCCACCAAAACTCATAAAACCAATTGCCATAAGGCCTGTTATAATGAACGTAATTCCTAAACCTCTTAATGCCGGTGGAACGCTTGAATATCTAATTTTCTCACGAATGGCAGCAATTGCTAAAATTGCTAAAAACCAACCAATTCCAGAACCAACTCCATAAGTTAATGCCAAACCTAAAGAAGGAATTTCTCTAGATTGCATAAATAAACTTCCTCCTAAAATAGCACAATTTACTGCTATTAAAGGTAAGAAAATACCCAGAGAATTATACAAAGAAGGTGAGAATTTTTCAACAATTATTTCTACCAATTGTACCATAGTTGCTATGGTTGCTATAAACATAATAAAAGATAAGAAACTTAAATCGTATGATGCATATTCTGGACCTAACCAAACCAATGCACCGTCTTTTAAAATATATTGGTCTAACAACCAGTTTAAAGGCACGGTTACTGCTAATACAAAGATTACTGCAGCTCCAAGACCAACAGCTGTTGCTACTTTCTTAGATACCGCAAGGTAAGAACACATTCCTAAGAACGTTGCAAATACCATGTTGTCTATAAATATCGACTTGAAAAATAATTCTATATGTTCCATATTTTTTGAGTTTTTAGTTCTTAGTAATCTCTGACAAAAACTGTCTACTAATTGCTAACTTCTAATTTTCTTCTATTAATGATGTATTTCTACTACGTTGTATCCAGATAAGAATACCAACTACAATTAATGCCATTGGCGATAGTAACATAAATCCGTTATTCTCGTATCCTATTGCGTATAATCCTGTTTTTTCTATTGGATCTCCTAAAACTTTAAAACCTAATAAAGTACCAGAACCTAAAAGCTCTCTAAAGAAACCAACTGCGATTAAAATGACCCCATATCCAACTGCGTTTCCTATACCATCTAAGAAAGCTCTCCATGGTCCATTTCCTAAAGCAAAAGCTTCAAAACGCCCCATAATAATACAGTTTGTAATAATTAACCCTACAAAAACCGATAGTGTTTTACTTAATTCATAAGCAAATGCTTTTAGTACTAAATCTACAATAATTACTAAAGTAGCAACTACAATTAGCTGTACAATAATTCTAATTTTTGAAGGTATAATATTTCTCATTAAAGAAATAACTACGTTTCCTAAACCTAATACAAATAGCACAGATACTGCCATTACAATAGAAGCTTTTAATTCTGCTGTAATTGCTAAAGCAGAACAAATACCTAGTACTTGTATCGTAATAGGATTGTTATCTGCTAATGGGTCTGTAAGTAATGCTGTATCTCTTTTTGATAAAAGTCCCATAAATTATTTTTTTAAATTTTTAAAGTAAGACACATATAACGATAAATCTTTCTTTATCATGGCAGAAACACCATCACCGGTAATTGTTGCACCAGCAATTGCGTCTACTTCGTAATCTGTTTTATCTTCATTAACGGCATCATTATTCCCTTTTTTTACAGTAATTCCTTTGAATACTCCTGCTTCTGTCATTAGGTGTTCTCCAATAAAATCATCCATAAAATAACGTTGTTTTATGTTGGCTCCTAAGCCTGGCGTTTCTCCTTTATGATCAAAATAAGCACCTTGTACTACCATATTTTCATCCATAGAAACATATCCCCAGATTGCATCCCAAAGACCTTTTCCTCTAATTGGTGCTACGTAAAATGTTTTACCTTCTTTTTCTCCAACAAATAAAGGCAACTTTCTTACTTTACCTTCTTTTGCATTTGCTTGTTGTTTTTTAACATCAATTAAATATGCATCTTGACTTTCGGAAACTTTATTTCCTTCTAAAACTAATTGTTTTTTGATGTATTTCTTAAATTCTGCACCTGCAATTTTTGTAGAAACAAAGTTTGCATTAGAGGCATCATTTTCATTTACACCCATCGCATACAAAATATTTTGCTGCTTTTCTATTCTCTCGTTTTCTTTGATTGCAGGCTTTAAAGACGATGCTAAAAAGGCTAACAAAGAACCAACAACGAATACCATTATTACAGCAAACATCATTGTATATCCATTACTATCTGTTCTCTTACTCATAATTAGGCAGTTTTAACTTTAGTACGATTTAATCTTTTCTTTACATTTCCTTGAACCACATAATGGTCTATTGTTGGTGCAAACACATTCATTAACAAAATTGCTAAGAATACACCTTCTGGATACGCTGGATTAAATACACGAATCATAATTGAAATAAAACCAATTAAGAAACCATAAATCCATTTTCCTTTATTTGTTTGTGAACCAGTAACCGGATCTGTAGCCATAAAAACAGCTCCAAATGCCAAACCACCAATAGTTAAGTGTTCCCACCAAACGGTGTTCATTAAACCATAAAATTTACTAGATTCTGTAATAATATCTGCGGCAACCACTTGGTTAAATATTAAACCCATAACTGCTGCCCCTATAAATGCTGAAAGTATAATTCTCCAACTTCCAATTTTTGTAAAAATTAGAATAGCAGCTCCTATCAATATTAAAAAGGTAGAAGTTTCTCCAACAGAACCTGGAATGAATCCCATAAACTTATCGAATGTAGAATACATTACTTCTTGGTTTTGTGCATAACTACCTAAAATAGTTTCTCCTGAAATTGCATCGGCAGTTCCTGTTCTCTCTACAGCATCATAAACCCAAACCTTATCTCCAGACATCCAAGTTGGATATGCAAAAAATAAGAACGCTCTAATGGTTAAAGCCGGATTTAAGATATTCATTCCTGTTCCTCCAAATACTTCTTTACCAATTACAACTCCAAAGACAACTGCAACTGACAACATCCATAATGGTGTATCTACGGGTACAATTAATGGAACTAACATTCCTGTTACTAAATATCCTTCTTCAACTTCATGCCCTTTTATAACTGCAAAAATAAATTCTACTAAAAGACCAACTCCGTATGAAACAATTACTAATGGCAATACTTTTATAATTCCAATCCATAGATTATCAAACGTAAAAAAGTTAGCCAATACATCTGCTCTTAAAGAGTTATCGATAGCTGCGTAATGTTGATAACCTGCATTGAACATTCCAAAAAGCAAACAAGGTATTAAAGCCATAATTACAATATTCATTGTACGCTTTAAATCATCTGCTGCCTTAATATGAGTTCCTCCTGCGTGAGTAACTTCATTTGGTAAATATAAAAAAGTATGGATTGCGTTAAACGCAGGTGCCATTTTAGTTCCTTTATATTTCTCCTTTAAATTGTGTAAGTTTCCTTTTAAGCTCATAATCTTATCCTAATTCTTCTCTCATTAAATCTAAACCTTCGCGAATTATCTTTTGATGAGGTTGTTTAGATACACAAACAAATTCTGTCAAAGCAAAATCTTCTGGTGCAACTTCATAGCCTCCTAAAGCTTCCATTTCATCTAAATCTTTATACATAAATGCTTTTAATAATTGCATCGGATAAATATCTAAAGGAAATACCTCTTCATAAGAACCTGTTACTACAAAAGCTCTATGCTCACCATTTGTATTGGTGTTTAAGTCATATTTTTTCTTTGGTGTTAACCAAGAAAAAGTCAATGCTCTAGAAGTAGATATTTTATTGAAAATTGGTTTATTCCAACCAAAAAATTCATAATCGTCTCCTTCTGGTATTGCTGTTATCTGATTGTCATAATAACCCAAAAACTCATCTGCTTTTACTTCCTTTCCTGAAAGTACGTTTCCGCTGATAATTCTTGTATTGTAATCGTTTAAGTTATTGGCAGTTACATCTGCAATTGTAGCTCCTGATATTGCAGTCACATATTGTGGCTTGCTAAACTGAGAACCTGTTAAAGCAATTGTTCTGCTCACATTTAGTTTTCCAGTTAAAAGCAACTCACCAATAACCACTAAATCTTGTGGTGTAATTACCCAAACAACTTCGCCCTTGTTAATAGGATCTAATTTTGCTATTTGCGTACCTACATTTCCTGATGGATGTGGCCCTGAAACTTTGTGTAATTCTATTCCTTTTAAATTAGCCAAAGGAGAAGTAGTATTTGCCCCAACTGAGACGTGCACTAAACCTTCTGTTAATTTAGAAACAGCTGTTATTGCCGCTTGCAATTCTACTTCCTTTCCTGCTAAAGTATATTCTAAATCAGCTGCTAAAGGTGCACTTGCATAGGCAGAAATAAAAATTGCTTTTGGTGCTTGATTCGGATTTGCAACAACATCATAGGGACGTTGCTTTACAAATGGCCAACAACCTGAAGCAAATAAATGATTCTTAACTTCTTCTGCAGACATTGCATCTGCATCTTTAGCTCCAAAATCTTTATAAACTTGCGTTGCATCTGCCGCAATTTTTACTGCTAGTACTTTTCTTCTTGCTCCGCGTATTACCTCTGTAACTTTTCCAGAAACAGGACTTGGAAATAAAATGCGCTCATCACTTTTTGAATAAAAAAGTGTATCTCCTGCTTTTACCTCTGCTCCCTCTTTGGCTACAAGTTTAGGCGTAATTCCGTGAAAATCTTCTGGCTTTACTGCGTAAACACTGCTTTGAGAACTCTTAGTAGTGTTTTTTTCGGCAACGCCAACAAGCTTAATATCTAAGCCTTTTTTAATACGAATGTCTTTTGACATAGTAAATTGGAATGTTTAGTTATCTAAAAAAATCATGCAAATTTAAAGATTTTGTGAATGAGGACTGATATAATTAAGCCTTAATCTTAGTTAAATATTCTTATTTATATTTATTCTAAATAGTTTTGTTTTGAAAAACAAACCACCGATTTCCAAAAAAAATAATGAGCATTACTAAAGCCTTAAAAATGGTCTCTAAAAAATTTATATTCCTTAAACTTAAGGCCATTTTATCTTAAATAATTAATTTACAATAAAAACAGGTATCTCATATATAAAAAACCATGTATCTATTAATTTTCCTATTTTTGATAAATATCCATAACAAAAAATGCAAAAAAAAATAACTTGGCTTTTATTGCTTTTAATTACTTCTTTAAATGCACAAAATATAAAGTCCATTCAACTAAGACCGCTGCAAGAAAATGTTTTTACGGCCATAGTTCCTATAGGTACCGTTTTAGAATTGTCTTTTGATGATTTAGATGCAGATAGCAGAGACTACCAATATAAAATAGAACACATGACACATGATTGGCAAAAAAGCAGGTTGCTTTCGAGTCAGTTTATAAATGGTTTTGACCAAAACACTATTATTAATGTTACCAATTCTTTTAACACACTGCAAAATTATAGTCATTATTCTGTTAAAATACCAAACATAAATACTGTAATTACCAAAAGCGGTAATTATCTTTTATCTGTTTTAAACAGCTACGATGATGTTGTGTTTACTAGGAGGTTTGTACTGTATGAAAAAAAGACAATAATAGGAGTTTCTGTTGATAGAAGCAGAAATATAAAGACAGTAAAAACCCAACAAACTATTCAGTTCTCTGTAAATCATCCAAGTATTAGAATAAACAATCCAAACCAAGAAATACATGTTACTATTATTAAAAATAATAATTGGAATGAAATTATAAACAAGATACAACCTACTTTTTTTAAACCAAATCAACTTTTATATACTTACACAAATAAGACAAATTTTTGGGGAGGAAATGAATACCTAAATTTTGACAGTAAAATTATTAGATATAAAAGTTTAAACATTGTAAAAATAACAAAAGAAGATGTTTATAACCATTATCTATACCCGTTTACCTTTAATGAGTTTGCTAAATACACGTATAGCCCTGATATTAACGGCCAATTTGCAATAAGAACATTAGAAGGTAATGATAACAATACAGAAGCTGATTATGCCTTAATGCATTTTACCATAGAAGTAAACGCACCGTTTAAAGAAAAAGAAGTATACGTTTATGGTGCTTTTAATGACTTTTCTATTTCTAACGAAAATAAGATGCATTATAACCCTGAAAACCAAACCTACACTACAAAAATTTTACTAAAACAAGGTTTTTATAATTACACTTTTGCTACAATTGGCATGGATAATGTTATAAATACAAATGATATTACTGGTACTTTTTTCCAAACTGAGAATGAATATACAGTACTTGTATATTATAAACCTAGTGGCGGTTTGTATGACCGTGTTATTGGCGTTGGACAAGGATATTTCGATCAAAATAAATAATTAGAAATTTGATTTGTAAATACAAATCAAAAAAGCTATATTTACTTACGTATGATTCAACAAATTACTAAAGGCATAAAAATATCTGTAGAAACAAACTATAACGGCACCAGTTATAGGAATAATAAACTGTACTACATTTTTTCTTATACCATCTCAATAGAAAATAGAAGTTCAGAAACCGTGAAGTTAACGGATAGATTCTGGATAATTTATGACTCTTTAAACGGAACAGAAATTGTGAGTGGAGAGGGTGTTGTTGGCCAAACACCAACCTTATTACCGGATGATAATTATACGTACAAATCTGGTTGTTTTTTAGAATCTAACCTTGGTGCAATGAAAGGTTTTTACACAATGATAAATTTAGAAACCTACGAACAATTTAAAGTGTATGTCCCTACTTTTCAATTATCGATCCCGGTTTTATTAAACTAGAAAAAACACAAATAATAACTGACTTTTAAACAGTTACTAAAATTTAGACACTTCAATATTTTACAATTCTATTAAGTTTATTATGAATTATCTTTAAGATACTTAATGAGAAATAAAGTCGCTTTTTAATAAAATTCATTACTTTTGTGCAACTTCGGGATGATTTCTTTCCCACGCTGAATTTTCGGATCTTCGAAAGGATAAAGGTAGAATAGGAATGGTTATTTAATTATAAACATTTAAAACGATTACAAAATGGCAAGAGGATTTTTTAATGTTCCAAAAGCAGTGAACGAACCCGTAAAAGGATACGCTCCGGGTTCTCAAGAAAGAGAAGAAGTATTAGCTACCTATAAAACAATGTTTAACAGCAATATTGATGTGCCAATGCATATTAATGGAAAAGAAGTTAGAACAGGAAATACAAAAAATATTACACCTCCTCATGATCACAAACATATAGTTGGTCAATACCATACTGCAGACAAAAAACATGTAGATGAGGCAATTGCAACAGCCTTGGCTGCCAGAGAGGCTTGGTCTAGCCTTTCTTGGATGGAACGTGCTTCTATTTTTTTAAAAGCTGCTGAATTATTAGCAGGACCTTATAGAGCTAGAATGAATGCTGCAACAATGCTTGCGCAATCTAAAAATGTATTTCAAGCAGAAATTGACGCGGCTTGTGAAATGATTGATTTCTTTAAATTTAACGTTGAATACATGACGGATATTTTTAAAGATCAGCCAGCATCCTCACCTGGAGTTTGGAACCGAGTTGAGTACAGACCTTTAGAAGGTTTTGTATATGCAATTTCTCCTTTTAACTTTACATCTATTGCTGCAAATTTACCTGCATCAGCCGCTTTAATGGGTAATGTTGTTGTTTGGAAACCTTCTGATCATCAAGCATACTCTGCACAAGTAATTGTAGATTTGTTTAAAGAAGCTGGTTTACCAGATGGTGTTATAAATGTAATTTACGGAGATCCTGTTATGATTTCTGATACCGTATTAGCGTCTCCAGATTTCTCTGGATTACACTTTACAGGTTCTACTCATGTTTTTAAAGAATTATGGAAACAAATTGGAAATAATATTCACACATATAAAACATACCCAAGAATTGTTGGAGAGACTGGTGGAAAAGATTTTATCTGGGTACACAATTCATCAAACCCTCTGCAAGTTGCTACGGCAATGACTAGAGGTGCTTTTGAATACCAAGGGCAAAAATGTTCTGCTGCTTCACGTTCTTACATTCCTGCTTCACTTTGGCCAGACGTTAAGAAGCATTTAATTGCACAAGCAAGTGAATTAAAAATGGGGTCTCCAGAAGACACTTCTAACTTTGTAAATGCAGTAATACATGAAGGTTCTTTTGATAAAATTGCAAGCTATATAGATGCTGCAAAAACAGATAAAGACGCAGAAATTATTATTGGTGGAAATCATGATAAGTCAGTTGGTTACTTTATAGAGCCAACAGTAATTGTTAGTAATTCTCCAAAATATGCAACGATGACTACTGAGTTATTTGGCCCAGTAATGACTGTATATGTATATGAAGATGCAGATTGGGAAACTTCTTTAAAGTTAGTTGATGAAGCTACAGAGTATGCATTAACGGGAGCTATCTTTTCTAAAGATAGATATATTGTTGAACAAGCTTCTAAAGCGCTAGAAAATGCGGCAGGAAACTTTTATATTAATGACAAGCCTTCTGGTGCAGTTGTTGGTCAGCAACCATTTGGTGGAGCCAGAGCTTCTGGTACAAATGACAAAGCTGGTTCTGCACAAAACTTATTACGTTGGACTTCTGTTAGATTGATCAAAGAAACTTTTATTTCTCCTGAAGATTATAAATATTCTTTTTTAGGATAAATCATAAATTATTTTTTAAAAAACCGTATCAAAATTGATACGGTTTTTTTTATGTTCTATAATTTAAATAAATGATTAAAAATTTCTCTACAGAAACTAGCTAGAAAATAGCTCATCTAAATAATAAGAGGTTTTTTTATTATATTTGAATTGCAAAAATAACTCTAATTATTGAAAGATATTTTATTTTTTACCGCATTGTTTTTAGCTCTGCAAGGTTTCTCTCAAACAACAAATAAATCTGTATTTGTTAACTATATAGAAAAACCAATCATTTTAGATGCAAATCTTAATGAAAAGGCATGGCAAAATAGTAAAGGTGCTTCTGGTTTTTGGCAATATTTTCCTCTAGATAGCATACAAGCAAAACAACAAGCCACTATTAAATTTCTTTTTGATGATGACAATCTGTATGTTGGTATAAAAGTAAATGCGTTGGCAAATGATTTTATAATTCCTTCGCTTAGAAGAGATTTTAGTGCAGGTGGTAGTGACAATATCACATTACTTTTCGATACATTTAATGACGGTACAAATGCCTTTATTTTTGGAACAAATCCCTACGGGATAAAAAGAGAAATGCTGCTTTCTGGTGGTGGCTCTGAATTAAGAGGTTTTACAATGGCCTGGGATACTAAATGGAAATGTAAAACAGCCATAAAAAAAGACCACTATATCACAGAAATAATTATTCCTTTATCTGCTTTTAAATATAGAGAGGGTGAAACGAAATGGAGATTTAACAGTTACCAATTTGATACACAAGATAATGAGATAAATACATGGGTAAATATACCTCAAAATCAATTTATATTTAACTTGGCATATATGGGTGAAATGATTTTTGAAAAACCCTTAGGCAAGTCTAAAACTCCTGTTTCTATAATACCATATGTAAATACAATTACATCCAAAGATTTTGAAAATGATGTTTCACAAACAGATTTAAAGTTTGGCGGAGATGCAAAGTTTACTATTGGTAATAGTTTAAATTTAGATGTAACTATAAATCCAGATTTTTCTCAAGTAGAAGTAGACCAACAAGTCACAAACCTTACACGTTTTGAAATCTCATTACCCGAAAGAAGACAGTTTTTTATTGAAAATAGTGATCTTTTTGCAGATTTTGGAAATAACAGAGATTCTAATCCTTTTTTCTCCAGAAGAATTGGTATTGCACAAGATGCTAATGGCAATACTATAGAGAATAATATTATTGGAGGAGTAAGACTAAGTGGTAAAGTAAATAACAATTTAAGAGTTGGTTTATTAACAATGCAAACCGCAGAAGATATTAAAAATGAAATCCCTACTGAAAATAATGCGGTTATTACGCTTCAGCAAAAAGTGTTTAATAGATCTAATATTAGCGTAATGTTTATTAACAAGCAGGCTACAAAAGAATACAATTTTCTTGCAGATGAAGACAAATACAATAGAATTATTGGATTAGATTATCGCCTTGCATCTGAAGATAATACATGGGTAGGAAAATATTTCTTACATAAATCTTTCTCTCAAGACGTAAAAGATAAAAATTATTCTGCCGGCTTTTCTACTCAGTATTTTAATAGAGATTTTAATGTTAGATTAAGTGGTGTTTATGTTGGAGATAATTATGAATCTGATTTAGGCTTTCTTAGAAGAACAGATATTTTTAAAATTACACCTAAAATAGAACGTACTTTTTGGCCAATAGAAAGTACAATTCAAAAACATAGTTTTTCTATAACCCCAATTTTTATTTGGAAACCAGATTTAAATTTTAAAAACTCTGATTATGCAGTAATCAGCAGATGGAAAGCAAATTTTAAAAACACAGGAGAATTCACAGCAGAAATGTACAACCGTTTTACGTATCTTTTTAGTACGTTTGACCCTACAGGAACAGATAGAGCCATCGCTTTGCCTATAGACAGTAGTTATAAATACACAACGGTTAGTTTAGGTTACAGGTCAGATAAAAGAAAAACGCTCTCTTATCAAATAGAACCATCCATAGGAACTTTTTTTAACGGTAAAAAATATTCTTTTGAAGCTAACTTAGCGTGGAGAATTCAACCTAAATTTTCAGGTTCTCTTCAGGTTAATTATGATAAAATAAACCTTCCAGATCCTTATCCAGATGCTTCTATTTGGTTAATTGGACCTAAAGTAGATCTTACTTTTAATAAAAGTATCTTCTGGTCTGCATTTATTCAATATAGTAGTCAGCAAAAAAACATAGGTATTAACACAAGGTTACAATGGCGTTTTGCACCGCTTTCCGATCTTTTTATCGTATACAATGACAATTACTTTTCTAATGGTTTTGCTCCTAGGTTTAAATCATTAAATTTAAAATTAACCTATTGGTTAAATATTTAGTTTATTTAATTATTAATTTTCTAGTAGTTTGCAATGCACCATTGATTACTTTTAACAAGTAAAGGCCAGAAGAAGCTTCTTTAAAAAGTATACTTTCAGAGAAATTTGTAACTGTATTATAATAATTTTTCTCATCAATTAATCTTCCCCTTACGTCATATAATTGCACTGAGACTTTATCTGTGTTTACTAATGTCAAGTTTAGTGTAAATTCTCCTTTTGTTGGGTTTGGATATAAATTAAATCCATCAAAAGCAATATCTTCTATAGAAGCTGTATTGTCAATAATTGTTATAGAATAATCTTCTGTTTCACCCCATTCTGTTTGATGGTCTGCATCACAAGGTCCATCACCAAAATCATTATTTGGGTCGTCATATTCTATTAAAACACGCATTCTTGTTTTCCCAAATTGCGCATCTAAAGGCACTTTTATAGAAAGTGTTGCCGTTGAAACATCGTCTAACTTCGATCCTAAGTCGTATCTTTCGGTGTCTTTATCAAATATAAAATCTTTGTTCCAATCGATAAAAACATAACAATGATCTTGATATCCTCCAGTATCAAATGTTACACTTACCGTATAGCTGATTTCTCTTAAAACGTCTGTATTTATAGTTGTAAAATCTTCATAACCCCCAGAAGTATCATTGCCCGAATCGTTATTAATTGTATTGAATGTAACATTAGTTATATGTTCTGTTCCTCCTGTTTCATCTGTAAATGTAGAGTTACAATAAACTAGATTTTCTGTTGTAAAACTAAATGAACTAGAGAAAGACCCTTCGTTACAATTATTGCTAGCTTTTACTCTCCAATAATAAGTTGCTTCTGCATCTAAACTAGAAGGAGTATAAGAATTTGTAGATACTTGCTCATTAGTCACTAAAGTAGTAAAAGCAGTATCACTTGAAATTTGAACAATATAAGAGCTAGCATTTACGTCATCTTGCCATTCTAGTGTTCCTCTCGATAAAGAGATCTCTGTTGCATTATTTAAAGGAGAGGTTAATACAACCGCCTCTAAACTTGATGCAGTTACACCTAATAAGATATCTATATTTTGATTTACACTTGCACAATTTCCTTCAATATTTATGGTATAATCTTGCGCTGTGATGCCATCTAAATTAGAAATTGACATTATAACATTACCATCTTCATTAATCGTTGAAGGACTAAATGTAACTGAAGAACCTTCAGGTTGCCCTGTTGTTGAAAAAGAAACAGTTTCGGTAAAACCATTAATGAAATCTAAATTCAACGTATAATCTGCCGTTTGGTTTCCTGAATTACATGCAAACAAGTCTCCACTATTATTTTTTAGAATAAAAGAGGGCACTGTAGATTGAATTTCAAAATTTACAGTATTTATATTATAGAAAATATTATCTACCGCTTCTACCATAATTCTTGCCTGTGTGGTAACATTATTGGGCACAACTACAACCTCTGAACCATCATTTGTTGTGTTAGCACTTAATATTATCGGAAAAGTTAATCCACCATCTTCAGATAATTTAATACTTACATTCTGACAATTTATAGGTGCTATGTCAGATGTTCCTTTACTCCAAGTAACCGAGATTGTTTGCCCAGCAATAAAGGTTTCTTCTTCACTTTGTGAGGTAACTAAGAAAGCTTCTGCATCTACAACTTCAACTTTCATATCATCTCTAGCTGCACTTCCTCCCCCTAAATGATTATCTCTTACTAAAAATGAAAAATTTAGTTCTCTGGCTACAGAAGGCACTACTTCCCAAGTTGTTGAAGTACTCCCTAACATAACAGTAGCTATATCTGGCATAAACCTAACGGGTACTATTTTAGAAGGCAATGATCTAAACATAGGACCTAATGTATTTGTATCTTCTGGTGGCATTACAGCCGCTTCATTATCTAATTGCTCCCAATTATACGTTAAACCAGACATCCCATCTTCATCCGTTGCAGTTCCTTTTAACTTAAAAGGAGTAGATTTTGGTATACTATAATCTAAGCCTGCATCTGCAATGGGAGCTTCATTGTTTGTATCGGTAAGTAATGCACAATTTGCAGAAGTTTCAATTGCAAACCACATTTGAGCAATACTAACAGTATGAAAATAATCATCACTATTTCCAGTCGCACTACCAATACTTACAACATTCGGTGAACAAATACCTGCATACCCCATAATCGTTGATCCACTTCCTGGCTCTACTGCTGTAGAATCTGTTCTGTTACAATCGTTATTTTGTGTATGCGTTGCACCAAATTGATGGCCCATTTCATGCGCAACGTAATCAATATCATACGGATCACCAACTGGTGAACCAATCCCTGTAACACCTCTAGCTTTTTGACCAGTTAAACAGACGACTCCTAAACCTGCTAAACCAGCACCGCCAGTTGAAAAAATATGACCAATATCATAATTTAAATTTCCTATATTGCTATCGCAAATAGTCTGCACTTCAGCAATCATAATGTTTGCATTACCCTCTGTAATACCATCTGTAACCGCATCTAAAAAAATTATTTTATTGTTGTCATTTACAAGAACAAGCTTTATAGACAAATCTTTTTCTAAGATTCCGTTAATTCTTGTCATTGATGTATTCATTGCAGATAAAACAGCTTCTTTTTTTACTTCGTCCGCTGCTGTATCTGGTATATTCTGTTGACCTGCTCCTAAATGAAATTGTGCATACTCTGCACTACAAACTAATGCCAATCGAAAAGTTCTTAATTTTCCATCATTGGCATTTTTATTAAAATCCGAAATAGAAAATTTCTTTTTTGCAGTTGTTTCTACTTCACATTTAAAATCTTCATCAGCCTTACTTAAACTGCCTCTCTTATAAACGATATAGTCTTTATCGTCTCTTGAGTAAGGATCTATATACACTGTTTCTTGATTAGCAGAAAAAATTACTGCGTGAAAACCATCTGAACCAATACTTATTTTTGCAATTGCAGTTAAATCATCTATTCCTTGCGCTGAATAAGATTTAACGTTGGGAAATTTAGCCTGTAATTTAGTTTCAAAATTTGATGTTTCTTTGCATGTAAACCTTGACAAACTTCCATCTGCATTTGGTAGTTCAATAATATGCTGTTCTCTTTTAGATTTACTTTTTAACCTATTTGTAAAAAGCTCAACATCTAAACTTAATATTTCATAATTAGATGGAAAGTGTTTCTTTTGATAAAGATCCTTACTTTCTAATAAGGAATTCATCTTATCTTGTTTATTCCAGGTGTTTTGGGAGTAAGAAGAATCGACTTTTATAAATCCTAATATTAAAAAGAGAATTAGAGACAATTTTATTTTCATAAAAATTTATTTAGGATAAAATATTGTGTCCAAATATAATGAATTATATACCTTTGTATTGGAACTTATGAACAAAAACATATTACTAAAAGACTTATTTGTAAAGGACTACAAAGAAACTTGGGACTATCAAACAGCATTACTTCAAGAAATTGTAAATGTAAAAATTGGTAATCGAAGAAAAAACCTTAGCATAGAAACAGATAATCATCTTTTGTTTGTTGAACATCCGCATGTATATACCTTAGGTAAAAGTGGTGATTTAAGTAACCTATTACTTAACGAAAAGCAACTCGAAGAAAAAGAAGCAACTTTTTACAAAATAAATCGTGGTGGTGATATTACTTACCATGGTCCTGGACAAATTGTTGGATACCCTATTTTAGATTTAGAAAATTTCTTTACAGATATTCATAAATACTTGCGGTTACTTGAAGAGTCTATAATTCTAACCATTGCAGAATATGGTTTAAAAGGTGATAGAAGTGCTGGAGAAACTGGTGTTTGGTTGGATGTTGGTACTCCTTTTGCTCGCAAGATTTGCGCTTTAGGCATACGCTCTTCAAGATGGGTAACAATGCATGGTTTTGCTTTAAATGTAAACACCAATTTAGGCTACTTCGATCATATTATTCCATGTGGTATTCGGGGAAAAGCTGTAGCATCTATGGAATCTGAATTGGGTGAAAAGTTAGATTTAGAAGAAGTAAAAGGGAAGATTTTAAAACATTTTAAAGTACTTTTTGAGGTTGAAGAGTTTGTGATCAATAATTTATAAGAAAGTTAAGAGTAACCAAAAGCGTATAACTAAATTACTTTTCTTCGTTAAAATACACTTTATAAAACTTCATTTTTTTCTCTTCATCATACCCTCTCTCCAAATATTCTGAAGCTGCTTCTGGTGCATCTACATCCAATTTAATACTAATATTTGTATCTAATTTTATTTCTGTTTTTAGTTTATTTTTTTCTTTCTTTAGTACTACACCAGAAACATCAAAATTATTTCTAATTAAAACATCGTTTAGAGTTTCGAAATGCTTTTTATACTCATCAAACTGTTCTTTGTGTTTTTCCTCCTCAAAGACTTCATCCTTAAAAGTAGCATAATCTACAGATTCGTTTTCTTTAAAATAATCTACCGTATTTGCAAGAAAATTACCTTGTTGTTGCATTCCTAATTCTGGTTTAATAACCTCTTCAGAAAACTCTTTACACATTTCTAAGTAGCTCTGCGTATGTGAATTATGATCATCTGCAAGCTTTACTCCTAGGAAATACTTACTCCAATATTGTGCATCATAATTGTTATTATCTACAGATAAAACAACTGTACCCTCTGTATCTGATGTATTTAAAATCAAACAACCTTTGTCTATTTTTTTTGTTGAAATTCCTTTTTGAACCACCACATCAAAACTTTGATTGTCGTCTAAATATGTTTGAAAAAAATCAACCTTATTCTCAATTTTAAAAATACCAATTGCCTCTGTTAGGACGTCTTTATATTCTATCCCTTCAATAAAAACAATTAGTACATCCCCAGTTTTTATTTGTGCAGAATTAGACTGTTCAAATAAATGATTTACAATGTTCTTAGAATACTCTACAAAAGAATTTTCTTCTTTAAAAATTTCTGAAGCATAATTATTTAGCTCATTTAAACGCACGTCTGCATGATGAGAAAAACGATAACTCTGCGTTAAAGCACCAAATGGTTTTAGTAAAAAATTCTTCATTAAATCGTAACTTTCTTGATCAAAACGAATTAACTCATCTGAAAAAACATTTTGCCCACTGTTAAATTTATTAGCTACTTTATGAAGAATACATTTGGTAATTTCTGCGCGTGTTTTTTTAATCATCATCTAAATTTAGAACGTAAAAATAGAAAAAGTTTATGTATGATTTAAATATAAATGAGGATTCTATTTAAATAAAATTCAAATGGGTTTACGTAAGTTGTAATTGAAAAAATACTTTTAAATTTATATTTTCAACTTTATTTGCTCTGGCAATAATCTAAAGGTTTTTCTGTGATAGTCTGTTGCACCAAATGCTCTAATAGCATTTCTGTGCTCTTTAGTAGGATACCCTTTATTCTTTGCCCAATTATACATTGGAAATTCTTTATGAATCTTAGCCATATAAGTATCTCTGTAAGTCTTTGCCAATACAGATGCAGCTGCAATACTTAAATATTTAGCATCTCCTTTTACAATGGTTTCATGCGGAATTTTTTTATAGCCTCTAAATTTATTGCCGTCTACAATAATAAATTCTGGGGTAATTTTTAAAGCGGCAATAGCACGATGCATTCCTGTTATAGAGGCTTGCAATACATTCATTTCATCTACTTCTTGCTGCCAAACAAAAGAAACTGAATATGCTAATGCATGTGCTTCAATAAATGGTTTTACTTCTTCCCTTTTTTTCTCGGATAGTTGTTTAGAGTCATTTAAAAAAGGATGTGTAAAATCTTTTGGCAATATAACAGCTGCAGCTACCACCGGCCCAGACAAACATCCTCGGCCCGCCTCATCTGTGCCTGCCTCTAAAGAAAACCCGCTGTAATTTAGTTGTAACATACTACAAAGAAAAGAAAAATTCTATTAGTTGTCCGTTCTAAAATAAAGAAGAAAAAAGAACTTTTAAAAAATCATTTATACTTAATGTTTTTCAGGATAATTATTCTCTGCTATTTTCGTTTAATTATTTTACATTTGTTGACGAAGAGTTTCCATATGAAAAGTAATATACTACTAGCATTATTAATTGGCCTTTTTATTTCAACTGGCTTGTTTTCGCAAAGAGATCTAAAGCGTGGTAAATTAAAGCAGTATTCAAATAAACAATCAGATTCTATAAATACTTCTAGCAGTACTACGGTTACTTTATCTGGTAAAACGAAGTATACAGATTATAAAATTATTTCACACAAAAGAGATACAACCTATATAGATACTACGCTTACACTTCAAAAAGAATATAAATTTAACTACCTAAGAAAAGATTTATTCGAGTTTTTAGAATTTCATAATCAAGGACAAGCTGTAAATAATTTAGGGTATAGTTTTAACAATGTGTATCCATTTCCAGACATCGGGTTTTCTGCAAAACAGGCAAGTTATTTTAATATTGATGACATTGACTATTTCGAGGTACCAACACCAACTACAGAAATTCTTTATAGAACTGGCTTGCAGCAGGGCCAAGTGCTAGATGCCTTATTCGCCTTAAACTTTTCTAAAAGATTAAATGTTTCTCTTTCTTATAAAGGGTTGCGTTCTTTGGGAGCATATAGACAAGCTTTAGTAAGTAATGGCAATTTTAGAGGTACCTTTCAATACCGCACTAAAAAGAATCAATATCAAATAAAAGGTCATTTAACCTCTCAAGATTTCTTTCACCAAGAAAACGGTGGCTTAACTGCAGAATCTCTTGTGAACTTTATCGAAGATGATCCTAACTTCACTAGAAGAGCGCGTTTAGATGTAAACTTAACAGATTCTGAGAGTCAGTTTGATGGCAATAGAGTTTATATTGAACAAAGCTACAAGTTACTTTCTAGCAAAGATTCTATTAACAATAAAGATTTTAGCAATCTTAAAGTTGGTCATATACTTACAAATGAAAATAAAACATATCAATTTATTCAAGGTAGGTTAAATACTGCTTTTTTTGGAACAGCAAATTCCTCTAACCCAAGAAATAAAAAAGCAACAAGTAAGATTACGAGTAACGAATTAAACTTAGAGTTCAATTCTAAATATGTTTTAGGAAGATTTAAAGCAAAAACAAATTTTACGAACTATTCTTATGGTTATGATACGATTCTGAACAGTAACAGTTCGGTAAATAGATTAAAAC
>Ga0209197_1000519_pt1 | contig 27121 bp, 33 predicted proteins | sample COGITO_mtgs_1105_4_FD_184802 | JGI IMG/M metagenome (GOLD analysis project Ga0209197, IMG submission 184802) | Pelagic marine microbial communities from North Sea - COGITO_mtgs_110512 (SPAdes) (version 2) | ecosystem: Environmental > Aquatic > Marine > Epipelagic ... | reverse complement strand
TACGTCATAACCAAATGGTATGACAGTGCAGAAGAATGTATAGATTTTTTAGAGGCAGAGTTAAATGCAATATAGTCCACACAACTACCAGCAAAGAGGTATAGAGCTACTGACAAAAGACAGTGGTGGCGCTGGGTTACTACTAGATCCTGGAATGGGTAAGACTGTAATAACCCTATGCGCTTTTGACATTTTAAAGGATGCAGGCCATGCCAAGAAAATGCTGGTGGTAGCCCCCATTAAACCGATGTATGGCACATGGCGGCAAGAGGCTGAAAAGTGGGATCACCTACAGCACCTTAAATTTAAGACATTGCATGGTGCAGGTAAGGCAGAAGCCTTGCATGAAGAAGCAGACATATACCTTATAAACCCAGAAGGTGTGCAGTGGTTGTGTGACCAAGCCAAGTGGCCAGACTTTGACATACTATGTATAGACGAGAGCACCAAGTTTAAAAGCTCAAGTAGTAAACGCTTTAAGTCTTTTAAAAAGCACCTAACAAAGTTTGACTACAGGTGGATATTAACTGGCACGTTCGTACCTAATGGGTTGCTAGATTTGTTTAGCCAAGTGTTCTTGATGGACTTAGGTGAGTCTTTGGGTAAGTACGTCACGCACTACAAGAATAAGTATTTTCACCAGACGGGGTTTGGCGGTTACACATACGAGCCATTCCCCCAAGCTGCTGACGAGATAGCCAAGAAGATAGCGCCCATGACGCTAAGGTTAAATGCAGAAGACTACCTAGACATGCCTGAGTTTAACAAAATAATCAGGAGGGTAGACCTACCAGAAAAAGCCCTAAAGCAATACAAGGAAATAGAAAAAGACTTTATAGCCGAGCTACAGGGTGGAACTATTGTGGCGGCCAATGCCGCAGCAGCAGGAACTAAGTGCAGGCAGATGGCCAACGGCGCAGTCTTTGATGAAAATAAGGAAGTGCTGGCCGTACATGAAGCCAAGATGCAGGCACTAGAGGAAATAGTAGAGGAAACAAATGGGCAGCCGCTGATAGTCGTGTATGAGTTTACACATGACAGAGACCGCATAATGAAAATGCTGGGTAAGACTGCCGTTTGTATAACAGGTGTGACTGGCAGAAAGTATGAGATAATACAGCAAGACTTTAATGCAGGTAATATCCCTTACTTAGTCATGCACAGTGGGAGCAGCCATGGTTTAAACATCCACGGTAACTGTCACCACATGGTTTGGTTCAGTGTTACTTGGAACCTTGAATGGTACATTCAAACTAAGGATAGGTTGTATCGGCAAGGGCAGGCCAGTAAAATGGTTTTGTGCTACATACTGGTAGCCAGCAAAACCCTAGACGAGCGTGTTGTTGACGTACTAGGTAGTAAAACCAAAGTACAAGATGACGTACATAAATTATTAATGGGAGAGTAACGTGGAAAAAACACCAATATTAGAGCGCATAGAGCGTTGGGTTAGCCTTGGCTATGTTGACAAGTATATAGTTGTACATCCTGACGATGTAGAGGCCATTTACAAACAAAAGTTGTTTGATGTATTTAGCCAGCCATTCAAGGTGCTGGGCACTGATGAAGTATTTGGCGGTGTTTTATAATGGGACAGGTTTTTAACATGGTAGACATACACTTGTGGGCTGGGACTATGCCACCAGTACTGACCGCTAAAAGTGCAGACGCTAAGGACTTGCTTGGCGAAAGCCCATTCATACCCATTGGTAATTTGGAGCACCTTATAGAAAGTATGCCCGACCATTGGGTGCTTATGGGTACAGAGGATGAGCCTACCGAAAAAGTGATGCTTATGTTTGTGGATAGAGTGTTGTCATAATGATAGAGTGGAAGTATAATACTTACTCTATTAACCAACCAGAGAAGTAAAATGACCGAAGAAACTAAAAAGAGTCGCCGTAGCAAGTTCAGTGTTTTGTACCCTGCGGACGCCACCCTCAAGCTACTTGTAAATGAAAACCCTAAAAAAGCAGGTTCTAAATCTGCTGTACGTTTTGATGGTTACTTGAATGCCAGCACTGTTGGCCAAGCGATCACAAATGGTGTTAAGTACCAAGACATTGCTTACGATGTCAGCCGAAAGTTTATTGAAGTTGCATAGTAAGTGTTTTAAAATTAAGCCCCTTCGGGGGCTTTTTTTATGGAGAGAATAAACTCATGCAAATACTAATACCTACTTATGGTAGGAAAGCTAAACAGACTACTTGGGATAACCTACCCCCAAGTGTAAGAGAAAGAACCAAGTTTGTAGTACAAGGTAAAGAGTGGGATGAGTACTGGTGCCGCACACAATACCCTGTTGTGGTGCTGCCAGAGTGGATAACCACGGTAGGGCCGACAAGACAGTGGATTATAGATAACTTCATGGGCAAAGTATTGCTACTAGATGACGACCTAGTGTTTGCCACTCGCCGCCAAGAAGATTTAGGTAAGTTTAAACCCAGCACCCCCGAAGATATAGAGGAGATGGTTGATACCATTGAGGTTACACTAGACAGTATTCCTGTTGTAGGGGTTTGCGCTAGAGAGGGGGGTAATAGGCAGACAGAATACTGGAGTGACAATACAAGAATAACAAGAGTTACAGGGCTTGACACTAGAATACTAAGTCACAATGATGTAAGGTATGACAGAACGCCTGTTATGGAAGACTTTGACATGCTGTTACAAATGTTAAAGTTAGGATACCCCAACGTTAGCCTTAATAACTGGGTTCATAACCAAGGCGGAAGTAATACCAAAGGAGGGTGTAGTACCTACAGAACTCCAGAGATACAAACAGAGGCGGCCAATAAGCTACACGAGCTTCATGAGCCGTTTGTTAAGGTAGTCAAGAAAACAACTAAGGCCGCATGGGGCGGTGGGGAGAGAACAGATGTTAATGTACAATGGAAACGAGCCTTTAAATTTGGACAAGCTAATTTACTGGATCAAAGAGCGATACTCAGTAAGGCTCAATAAAGAGAGTGGTGTAGAAAAGCCATGGAGCCTTGACCAAGTATTCCAAGAAACATACTTTTGTAATGTGCATAGGGAGGCTGACAGGGTTACTAAAGGTATTCGCCAGATGTGGTATAACAGACATGCAGGGTTTACCACAGAAACCATAGTCCAGAACATGGTTATGGCTAGGTTTGTCAACAAAATAGAAACACTAGAATCACTTGGGTGGCCATGGACTACCTTTGACCCACCAAAATGGCGAGCGGTTATGTCAAAAGGTGGTTCTTGGGGGTCTGCTTATATAGTTAGTACTAATGGCCGTAGTGTACCCAAGCACGAGTACATTGGGGGCTTGCTACGCAGCCTGTGGCAGCAAAAAGACCTAACAAGTGGTGCAACCACCTTGGCAAAAGCTCATGTGGCGCTAATGGGCTTACAGGGGCTTGGCAGTTTCATGGCTGCACAAATAATAGCTGACCTTAAAAACACAGAGGGTCACGAGCTTACTTATGCAGACGACTTTCGTAGTTGGTGCGCCCACGGTCCTGGAAGTTTGAGGGGCTTGGCTTGGGTACTTGGGAAAGAAAAAGTAACCCCTACAGAGTTTAAGCACCATATGCCATGGCTGCTTCAAGAAGTAACAGACCAACTGCATGGGTTGGGCATACCAGATATACACGCCCAAGACTTACAGAATTGCTTGTGTGAATTTGACAAGTATATGAGAGTATCTACTAATTGCGGTCGAAGCAAACGTAGGTATAATGGCACTTAATAACAACCACCAATGGGGAGAGACCAATGGAAAAAGTAGTAAGAGATGTACCAACCATGTTCAGCGAGATGATGATTCTCATGCACATAAATGGCGACCTTGAAGAAAGTAGGAATGGCAATGTGCTAACCCTACAGGAGCCGCTGACAATAACTGTAAAAAACCCAAAGCACAGAGTACTGCTAGACCCAGTGCGAAAAGCTAACCCATACTTCCATGCTATGGAGTTTATATGGATGATGTCGGGTAGCCAAGAGCCAGACTGGATACAACAATTTAATGGCAGGTTTAAGGAGTATGCAGACACCAACAACATGGTTGAAAAGCCTCTGATACATGGCGCTTATGGCTACCGATGGCGCAACCACTTTGGCCGAGACCAGTTAATAGCTGCTGCCAGAATGCTTAAAGAAGACCCAACCACGAGGCGGGTAGTGTTGTCTATGTGGGATGGGTCTTGTGACCTAGACACCCACCACAACGACCTACCCTGCAATACCCACATATACTTTAGAGTTGTTGATGGCAAACTAAATATGACAGTTTGTAACCGTAGCAATGATGTTATATGGGGTATGACAGGTGCCAATGCTGTACATATGACTATGTTGCAAGAGTTAATAGCCGCCGAAGCAGATATACCAATAGGTAGCTATATTGTATTCACCAACAATGCCCACGTTTACCAAGACCTACCCAATGCCACGGAGTTGCTGAACATAAGATACCCCATACTGCCAACCTTTGATAACTACGGGTTTTACCCTTGTGTGCCATTGATAAGCGGTTACGAAAAAATGGCTGACTTTATAGATGACGCCACATGCTTTGAAGCAGGTTTGATTAGCAGCCGCTCTGTCCTTAAAACACAATGGTTTAGAGTGGTGGCATACCCCATGTACTGGGCGTATATGGAAAGGAAAGATGGTGGCGATGGCTCTCATTGGGTTAAGCAAATATCAGACCAAAATTGGCGTATAGCGTGTGAAAAATGGCAGGAGTGGAAAGCATGAGTTATGTAAAGCAGGTGGGTGGAGAGCATTACGAGGGTACTGAGTACCAACATTGGGACATGGTTGTAGATACAGACATGAACTATTTACAGGCTTGCGCAACTAAGTACTTGCTGCGTGAAAAAGAAAACAGGTATCAAGACCTTGACAAGGCGTTAAGTTTTGTCAAAAAAGCTAATAAGTGTGGTATAAGAGCGCTGCACCCAGACGACTCTATAAGTCTGAACTTTTGGCTGGAGGGTGTAGACATACCAGTAGAGGTTGAAGCAGCCATATTGTATGTGGCTGATGCAGACTACTACGAGGCCTCAATACTTATTAATAAGTTGATGGATGACGAGTGCCAGAAAGAAATGAAAGGTTATGTAAACCAAGGATGATTAAAAAAGAATGGCTTTGGATGGATGATAAACAGAGAGACACTGCCTCTCCCCATCCCTGCGGTGCTCAGGGTTGTCTCATAGCACCAACTAAATTCCTCACCGAACAAGAGTGTAGCGACTTGGCGAACTTAGTCAAGAAGCTGCGCTTTACTTGGATAGACAGAGGCCACTTCTTTACACTAGGGGCGGCCACCTATCAGGATGGTGTGAGTGAGTACCCAGCCAGAGCAAACAGGTTAAACACCATACTAACTAAGAACTTTGAACCATTACTGCACAAACTGTATGAGTTTTACGAAGCATGTTATGAACAACCATGGGGTATTGCCCGTCCTGGATTTCACATATTTGACCACACCACCAATGGTCTTATGGGCAGTGCTCACATAGATGAGCCGTTTTCGAAAGTGGCTTGGCCTTCAAAAGGCTTCACCAACCCATTCAGCTTTACCATGCTTCTTGAACAACCTGCTGTGGGAGCGGGTATGGACTACTGGCCTAATGCAACGGGGGAAGACCTGCACAGGGTTATTAAAGAGGATATATACCCACCACATGAACACTTGCAGTATGAGGTAGGTGTTCTGTACACACATGATGGCTTATTCCCCCACCGCATAGCCAACAAGGGTGATATGTCAGATTCTGAACATAGAATAACCTTGCAGGGGCATGGCCTAACTTTAGATGATGGTAGGCGGCTACTGTACTTCTAACTAAATTCTATAAAGGGGTCGTAGTATTGGAACCCGCCCGTTAGTTCTGTGTCTTCGTCATACATATACTTAGCGTTTTCTGCAAAGAATATGTGCATCATAATCTTTCTATTGGTTCCACTATTAAGCGTGAATGTGTACTCAACTTTGGTAAAGTCTTCGTAATCATCTTGGTCTAGCATTGCGTGTTCAGTAGCCGTAAAAACTTCTGGTGTATAGAATGGACTGCTAACTGGGGCATCTACACCTTGGCCTGCCCAGTTATATCCTGGATTACCGAGGCTCCCGCTTGTAGGTAAAGAAAATGTAGCATTAGTGTGACGGATGCCAAAGTAATTAACGAATCTCCAAGGAGTCGAATTTGGCCCGAACGTATCCTGAGTTACAGCTATCCCCGCCCAGTTTAATGGTCTGAGTTTATCCCCAGAAGGTATTCTAATCTGTGCGCCAAATTTTACGGTAGTGGCACTATCTGGAACATTTAACTGCTGGCACCACTTAGTTGAATCTACCCATATAGCGGTGTTATCCATAGAGGTGTTGCTATCTATAGTGGTGAGTGTTGTGTGGTTTACAATCCTAGAGTTTCCACCTGCAACAAACCCATAGTTGCCAGCCCCTCTGTCTGCATTGTCATTACTTATTGTATTTCCTGGGAATAAATTAGACACACCAAATATCTTGTTAATTCTAGGAATAAAACCCGCTAAAAATGGGGCTAATTCATAATCACCCCAAGAATAAAGGTACTGGTTAGAGCACATAGTAGCGAATTGTGGGTCTATAAAGTACAAAGAGCTCCCACTAGCCCAAGCAGGAAGGAATGTTTCAACGCCAGAATTTTGTTGGTAGGTCAAAGCCTGTTCGTTATCTACATAAGTATATCCCACAGGATAGTTATCATTATTAAACTTAGAATTAAGCAGCACATTACTTGCACTGCTATCTTCCAAGCCTACACCACGAGAAGCCGCTACTATTCCACTACTCATTAAACAATCTCCAGAAGACCTGCACCAAAGATAAGATAGTTAGGTGCTGTTGAACTACCGCCACCAGCCGCAGCCGCAGCCACAACAATCTCTACTATTGCTCCTTTCTTAATAGTCCAGCTAGATGCCGCTGCCGCAAGGGTTACACCATCCATAATCCAAATATAGTTAGCTGTGCCAGAGGCATCATGGTCTATAGTTATTTCGGAGTCTGTTGGGTTACAAATAATCCAAGACTTACCAATGTCTGCCGCAACTGGAGTTGGCAGGCCGTAGGTCGTGTTGGTAGCACTTGCAGTATTGATAATACGCTTGCCAGCAAAACTATTAAAAGCAGTGTAGAGGATGTCAGCAGCGTTATTAACTGTAGCTTTAGAGTAAGCGAATGCGTTAGATGTTATGGTGCCTGTTACGTCTAAGTCACCTATTACGTCTATGCCTGTGTTTGTAGTCTGTAGTTTTAGAGCAGATTGCGCTCCCGTAGTCCCATACCACAACTTAGCCTCAAGTTCAGTTGTGCTAATTCTCGCAGCACCAGAACTTGTTTGTAACTCTATACTGGGAGAGCCGTACCCAACATATGGTGCTGGCGGTTTAATAACAGGGGTGGCTGTCCCTGTGATAACATCCCCATCTGTGAGTACAATATCCGTACCACCAGTGGCGCTACCCAGAGCAAGTGTTTGAGCTAAGGTTTCACCGCCAACACTACCCCACTCAATGCCTGAGCCAGTAGATTTTAGTACCTGACCAGCAGTACCTTGATCGGTAGCAATGGTTAGGTTATCTAAATCTACCGTACCTGTTACGGTTACGCCTGTAGCCTCAACTTGCAAAACATTAACATCAACGCCAGCTTCCTTTACCCAAATTTCGTACTTACCTTCTTCAGCACCTTGTTCCACAGCGACCGTCTTAGCTTGTGTGAATGCGAATGTTGCAGGGGCAGTGCCGCCTGTGAGGACGTCCACTTTGGCAATATAATTGGTTGGGCCTATCAATAGGCCTATAACTGGGTCACTAGTCCCCCCCGATAAATTCCTATTGTAGAGGTCTATAATTGGGTATCCGACAACAACACTAGGACTCCCAGCGGGAGAGTTTAGTTTGATGCGATTAGCCACCATATCGCCCGATATGTCCACGCCGTTTTCTGTAGTATCTAGTCTGGCGCCAACAGAACCAGTAGTCTGCCAGTACAATCGTACTGATTCTAAACCTGTAGTCAGCAATGGAGAGCCGCTGGGAAGTTTCACGGTAAATTGGGGCGTTTCAAGAGGTATAATATTGCTACTTGTAATTTTAGCATTATTAGTCATTTCTATATTTGTAGCACCAGTGGTGTTACCCAGAGCAAGTGTTTCAGCTAAAGTTTCGTTACCTCCAGCGGTATCTACATAACTCTTAACGGCAGCAGTTGTTGGTACAGTTGTATCGTTATCGTTTGTGGATACATCGGTAACAAAGTCAGTTATAGCTACAGTGCCAGTGCCGCTAAACTCACCAGCTTCTACCGTACCTGTTACATCTATGCCTGTAGCTGTAGTTTCTAGTTTAGTACCTGTGCCTGTGCCTCCAGCCCAGCTCAATAACGCCGTACCACCTACGCTAAACTTAGCCATTGTTCTAGCGTTGACGCTATCGACCATTGTAATAGAATCGCCATTACTTTGTATGCTTAGTATGCCTGTGCCTACATCTTGAATATAACTATTAGTGCCATTGTGGAATATCTGTAAGTCGTCAGAATCACCAAAACCTGCGTACTCACTGTCATCCATTCTTAAGCCGTCACAGTCAACCGTACCTGTTACGGTTACGCCTGTGTCTGTAGTTTCTAGCTTTGATGCTGTCTGGTTTAAAGTAGCTCCGTAGTAAAGCCGCACGAGAGTATCAGTAACTTGTACTCTAACAACACCCGCGCTAGTTTCTAATCTTGTCTCTTTGGCTGCTGCTGGCCTTAGTCTAATGTCGTCATCACCAAGGATCAAATCCCCATCACCTACAACAATATCTGTACCGCCAGTAGTATTACCTACGGCCAGAACATCAGCCAGTGTTATGGCACCAACTTCAGCCGATGTAGCCAGTGTTTCCCATGCACCTGTACCTGCAAGGTCGAACACTTGGAACGCAGCCATACCATTAACGTCCCTAATACGAGCTTTGTCTTTACCATTAACACAAAGTCGATAGTCGCCAGTTCCGGCTCTATATATACCGCTGTTAGTCTCGTTATTAAATGATATGGCGGGGATATTAACAGTGCCATCAACTGCCCTGAAGGAAGCCAACATACCACCATTACCGCTACGTGATAAACTGTCTGTAAGTGCCGCAGCTAGGTCATTTATTGTATCATTAGCCCAGTCAGCCTCTATAGGTTGGCCACCTACTACGGGGTTTAATGGAGGAGTGTAGTTACCGTTACCATCTCTTGACATTTTATAATCCTACTCTGTTTTTTACATTAGAAGCTGCTGTTAGACTCTGGTTAAGTACACCATCCCTTTGATCCATTGCTTGGTCATTGCTGGAGTCTGCTGAATATGCTTTAACAAACCCTTTCAAAGCTTCAACAACACCTGCGTCATCACCTTTTTTCATAAGATTTTGAAGTGTTTTTTGAGCACCTGTGTTGCCCATGATAAAATTTTGGAAGCCTTTTGTAGACACTGTACTGGCCAATAAACTAGCTCCAGGAATAACTCTTGCAACATTCCCCACAGCATTGGTAACGCCTTGGAAAAATGTTCTGGTGGCTAAGTCCGTTACGGAAACTGGTTGCCCAACTGTTTTCTGAAGTGAGGTTATAGTGTCTTCAAGCGGTGCGCCACTAACTTCATACACACCCCTAGCGGCATCGTCGTCTGCCTTAACTTTCCTACTAGCTGTGGCCAGTTGGTCTGGTGTAAATCTACCCTGCGGTGCTTTTTTAGCTGCGGCTGCGATAGCTGCTTGCTCTAAGCTGCTGTAAGGAGTGCGGGTTCCTTGTTTAAGTGTTCTTCTAGAAGCATCTATTGCTTTACCTACATCACCTGTTTCATCTAAAACTTTGCCGACAGTCGCCCCTCTGTCTTTTCCTGCAAACCTTGTCTGAAGAATGCCTTTATTAATTGCTTGTGCGCCTTCATCCGCTTGCTTTGTGAATGTTGCTTTAGCTTTTGGTAGAACTGAGGCGACATAAGCCCCCGCTTTAGCTAGTGTATCCCCAATGCCTGTGCTTTTAGGGTCTATAGATTGTTGCATTGGTAAAAATGGCCTTTCGCCTGTTTTAAACTCTGCTTGATCAAGTAATTTTTTAGCTTCTTTACTCTCGTTACCTATGCCACGAATAGTACCCCTGCTTAAACTGCGTAGGGCTGTGTCTACAATCGCATTGGTAGCCCCTGCTTGGGCGGTATTAACACCCCTATTACCTGCTTCACTTTGCGTAGCGCCTACCACACCACCTTCGAACAATGCGCCAGCCAGCCCCGCCAATTTAGTACCTGCCTGTGGTAGGTACTTCATAGCCACGGCGGGTATAGCTGCTGCCCCAAGTTTCGTTGCAAGGGCCGCTGTGGGAATGGCCGCAGCTATATCAGCACCTATTTTACCCGCTGTAGCGTACCCAGAGTCCATGTCTAAATTTGTATTCATGGATAACTCTTGTTGCCTTGCTTGGTCTCTAGCAGTGACCTCTTCTGGTGACATTAAGCCGACCATGTCTTTTAAATTGTCACCTATACGAGCAAGTTCCGCACCACCACTACTGAATGCGGTTAGAGTATTCTGTAGTGGGCCAGCCTTAAATAATCTTTCATACTTACGACCCACTTCTTCTGCTGGTGCTCGTTCTTCAGCTTGTTGCTGCTCAAGCATTTGGTCTAAGCTGATTGCTTGTGGTTGAGAAGCAGCTTCCTCAGCCTGTTGCTGTGCGAGTAGCTCGTCTAAGTTCATATCATACCTTGCTGGGTCATGTAAACTTGCTTATTAGATTCACTTAACTGGTCAAACTTAGCTTGGTCTTCAGAACTCATACCTTGCTTAAAAATGTCATACTGAGTGGGGTCAGTACCCGCCCCTGCACCACCTTCTGGTGGGGTAGACCCTCCCTCTTGTGTTTGGGTTACTAAATTACCAAACTTATCTATGTACTGGCTCTCAAACTCTGATAAACCAGTCCATTGCCACAAATCATCTTCACCAGCTTTCTCGAAACCTACTTGCTCAGCAAGTAAATCCATGGCGGCTACATTTCCTGGAATGTCTTGGTAGTTAGCTCTGGTGACGTTTATGTCGTTAGCTAGTATTCTATTAGCCCTAGAGGAAGCCATGCCCAGCCTAGCCTTGGCTGTCTCAGGGTCCATACCTCTCATCACCGCGAACGCTTGCTCCCAACTCTTGAATTCGTTATTTGTCAGAGTAGCACCAAACAAGTCATGGCGCTCTTGTAAACTATACCCTTGCATCAACTCACCCCACCACAACATAGATTTTTGCAGTTGGACATCTAATTCTTTGAACTCTTCTGAGTCTATAACATCGACAAGGTCGTTTTTGGCGAACTTATCCATAATTTTGTTTATAACACCTGTCTTAACTGCCTTACCACCGTAGTCAGACTGAATGTAGGAGGGGTCAAAAGTATCTATGGTTCGGTTTAAGCTACCTATTCTAGAAGCCTTGTTTCTGAACTCTTTCAAAGTGCTGCTGGGCATTGCTTTAGAACCTTTACGATTACCAGAAGCTGCACTTTCTTTTTCTCTCATCTCCGACATATTTATCTCGACTGTGTTACCTTGTGCGTCTTCAGTAACCCAACCACCCTTACCCTCTTTGGCCATGGGGTCAAACAGTCCCATAACTTCTACAGTAGCCCTTTTACCATCTGCACCTACTGGGCCAGTGTTGCCAACAAAGGTTCTAGGGGTTTTGTCTCTATCATCTACCTTAGCTGCCTCCCTAGCTTCTTTGGTTACAGCCCTAGCTTCTGCGGTCTGTTTAAGCGCCCTATCTTGCTCAATACCCTCTAACTCGTACTGCTGCTTCATAGCCTCAGCCGCTGCCATGGTTTGTGACAAACCTTTGCGCTCTTCTTCTAGATTTCTAACATCTCTGCGACCAGTAGACTGACCAATCATATCACCTATAATCTGCAACGGGCTGACCTGCCCATATGCGTCTGGTTGTATGTTAGCTCCACCCCGTAATTGCTGGGCGTAAGCGTATGGGTCTTCAGTTGCCTGAAAATCAGCCTGCGCCTGAGTGTTTGCACCCATAGCTTGTTGCAATTGTGAAAAGTCTATTGGCATTTTATATTACCCAAATAAGGCGGCTAGTGCCGCAATTGCGCCTAATGGCCCCAAGGCCGCTAATGCACTACTCATAGCGCCACCACCTGCTGCGCCACCTGCTGCTGTACCTACGCCAGTGCCTACGCCAGTGCCTACGCCAGTGCCTACGCCAGTGCCTACGCCAGTGCCTACGCCAGTGCCTGCTGCTGCGTTAGTTGCTAGTGCGCTCTCTAACGCTGCTGTACTGCCTGCCTCAACACCTAATGCGCCTGCCTCAGTACCTAATGCTGCCTCAGTACCTAATGCGCCTGCCTCAGTACCAAGACCGCCAATGCCACCATCTACAGGAACAACTCCTGCATCTACAGGAACAACTCCTGCATTAGCTTCTGCGGCGGTAGTTAGTGGGTCTACTGTTGACAATGCTGGGTCTACTGGCCCCATAGCTCCTGGATTTACACTAGGGTCGTTTAGACCAGCATCCATAAGGTCCATATTTTGTTGAATACTAGGGTCGTTGGGTAGTGCTTCGGTAGATGTTGGAGTACCTGTCATCCCACCATCAAATGACTCACTGATGAAGTCACTAATAGGCGACTTACCCGCTGCATTCATACCTTGGTTATAGAGGGTGGCTCCACCCAACATATTCATAGACCTTGCTGAGTTTTCAGCAGACTTAGAGGCTTGGTCAGCCCTTGCTTGTGCAATCTCTGCCTGTACATAAGACGGAACTTTTGCTCTGCTTACTCTTTGGTATGGTTGAAATAGTGCCATGACTAACTCCTATGATTTAATTTGACCTTGCGCGACTGTACCCGCCGCAGGTGCTTGTTCTTGTGATTGACCTGCTGGAGACCTGCTTCTGCCAGCTTTGTTACGTAAATTAGCCATTCTAGAATCCATGCTTCTTGGGCCGCCCATGCTTCTTGCAGCACTATTGTAAGCAGGCTGATACGCCAATTGCTGTGGAGCCACGGCGGTAACTTCTGGCCTAACCATACCCTGTTTGTTTTGTTGCTTAACCTTCTGCCTTCTAGCTTTATTACCCAATTTACCAAAATCTTTATTAGGGGTGCGGAGTTGGTCGTATTTGTTTTGCGCAGTCACCTGCTCTGACTTATCCTTGGCGTACTGATTCACTTGCTGGTTGTAAGCGTTTGCAGCTTGTCTACCAGAACCCAGTCTGTCATAATTATAACCACCGCTGGGTGTATTGTACATTGCACTTTTCAGCATATCACCTTTTTCAACAGCAACATCTTTTGCAGTCGCTCTATCAGAAGTAAGTGCGTACTTGTAAGGATTTTTGTTTTTACGAGATCTTTTACCCACTACTTGAGTCCTCTCAATTGGTCTGCATAGTAAGTGTTGAAGTCCATAGCTGAACCCGAACCTGCGACGGCGGCAGCGCCCATATCAGCCATAGACTGCGCATACTGTTGATCATCACTTATAACTTGCTGTTTGGCAGCCTGCTCGTCATTAGCTCTGGCCATTTTGCCAAACATACCCTTATCTCGGTAGTCTGCATCAAGGCCCATACGGGTTGGGTCTTTCATACTTGTTTTAAGGTAGTCTGCATACTCACCAGCCTTACCATCCAAAGCCCCTATAGGGTCTAACAGTTTATTTAGGTTCATGATCCACCTCCACCCGTTCCTGAGTCAGTTTTACCACCTACACCTTGTCCAGTTATTAAGCCAGCAAGTGTTGTTAAATCGTTGAGAGGGCTGAGGTTGTCTTGCTCGGCAAGTGAGAACCCACGTTTGCTGATGTACTCTTCAATTTTCTTATCTCTAAGCGCATTGGCAGCTTCTGTCTCTCCTAGTCTCATGTCATACTCTGAATCAAGGAGTTGGTTTGCGTACTCAGTTTCGCCAATACCTTGGTTGTATGTCTGGTCAATTTGCTGGTTTGCGTATTCCGCTGCTGCCAGTTCTTGGTCGTATGTCTGGTCTGTTTGTGCGTCTAGTCTAGCAATGGCATCAACATCTTGACCATACGTTGAATCAACTTGCTGGTTAAAGTAATCCACCACGCCAAATTGCTGGTCGTAAGCTCTGTCAGACTCTTCACCGCCACCAATAATAGCATTGTACCTTGCCTGTTCGTAAGCATCATTTTTAGTTGTCCCGAAACTGGCCATTGCGGAATCGTATGCTTGATCTCCTGGACGCAACCCTTTAGAACGAAGATTTACCTCCATTTCAGTTGCTTCGTTGCCATACCTTGCATCTAGACGACTGGCCTCTTTATTATAATAGGCGTCTTCTACGGCCTGACGACTGCTGTCATCAAACTCAAACTCTCGGTAATCCCCACGAACAGCGGCGTCTTGGTAATCGCCTCTTACAGGGGCATCAACATAGTCTTCTCTGCCTGTAATTTGGTTATACTCACCAAAGGCTGGGGCTACCGTTGCTTCACCAAACTGATCAAAATCAGGCGCTTCGCCCATTTCGTCATATATTCTGCCAGACAGGGCATTGGCCATTTCTGCCCTGTCAGCTATCTGCTGCATCATAGGGTCTACGGCGGCTTGTGCATTGGGGCTGAGGCTGTTTTCTTGAGTCCAGCGAGTAACCGTTGTGCCAGTAACAGGGTCTTTTTCGTAAGTTGGAGTCCATTCAACCCCACCAAGGTAGTTGAATTGGTTTGCCTTGTTAGCGTACATTTCGGCTGCGGCGGCTTCTCTATTTGCCTTGGCCTCTATTTTTGCTGCCCCAGCTACATCTGCTGGATCACTTGATTTTTTACCCATTATGCTGCCCTGTCTTGAATTTGATAGTAATTGCAATTTTCAGGAAGTAACTCTAATAAGTGAGAATCTACCCCTTTAGCAAACGCATTTTTCATAACACACTTCTCAGTAAAACCTATGTGCTCGTTTATTTTAAGACCTTTTTCTTTGTTACTAGGTACAAGGGCGTATATTGCAAAGCATTCTAGTGTATCGAAAGCCAGATTAGCTATGGTTTGTATAAGCCCATGTCTTAAACACATGGGCTTTTCTATTACTAGGTGGCATTGAACGCTTGCACCAGTATAGTTATCAAAAACCCATGCGGCAAGCCTTTCTTCCCCATCCACCATAATTATACCAGCACTGTCCTCCACCATGAACACAGGCAGTTTTTCTTGAAACCATTCCCAGTCACTAGCATCCATCTGCCTATAGGAAGTTTTCACAGTGCGTAGTTACCCGCAACCCAACTTATATCCCAGCTAAGTAGTACGGTTTTGTCTATCGCTGTGCCTCTTATGGCTATAGCGACAGAGCGCCCCATACCATCTGCACCTATTGTTACGTTGGATGGAGATCCATACTGGCCTTGCGCCCACAAAGCATTGTCCCATGTACTAATGTCCCAAAGTCCCGATACTAAAACCCCCTCGTCTGGTGGAGATACTGGTGTGGTGGGTTCGTTTATATTGTAGTCGTACAGCACTCTGGTGTTAAGCGTAGGTGCGTTAGAGGCTAGGAAGTCTGTCCTAACATACTGAACCTTTTTGTAAACAGTGTCAGCACCGAGTCTGCTGAAAGACGTAAGTATTGAAAAATTTATGTCGTCACCATTCTGCCCACTGGTAGGAGGTACTATTTTAACATTGTCCCTGTTCACATCCATTAGATACGCATTACTACTGGTAGCCCCAGAAGGTTCCGCTAATATGTAAACAGAAGTGTTCCAGTCTATAACAGCGGACATTGGGATGTCTCGCCAAAAAGACCAAGCACCCATACTCAAATTCAGTACATACTGTGTTGGTTGGGTAACTCCCGCTTGTGGGGTGTTTATGATTAAATCACCACGGCTCGGTGCAAATATCATCTGCCAACCGTAGCTGTTAGATCTTTGAGCCACGTCTTTTCTTAATAGTTTAGTGATTAAAAAGCTAAGGCTGTTGGGGTTACGGTTAGAATCACCCAAATCTACACCTTTCAAGATGTCAGACATGGCTATAACACCAAACTCACTTAAAAAATACAACTCCCCTGCGTACTCACTGGCAAATGTTCCACCTATAGGAGGCTGGCCAATGTAGAAACTACCTACGTTCTGCCAATCGTCTTGACTTGGGTCTATGCCTCTGTACGGTATTAGGTCACCACCTTCACCCACTGCAACTAGGTAGTCGTCAACCCCTGCACCGCCATCTACAGTCCAGTTAAATAGCCCAGCAATACCACCACCATACTTAAACTTAGAGCCAAAAAAGAAAGCTGTTGTTGCACCCGAAATTGCCCCTATACCCAAGTAATGGGCGTAGTTTTTGTCTCTTTCCACAACCCATATTCTTTGCTTGTGAACTATAACAAAGTTTACATCCTCTACCTCGACATCAGGGTTAGCACCTCCTGGAGAAATTAGGTTTGGCCTAACCCATAAAGGAGTTGTGGGGATCGATACGTTTCTTTGCCACAAACCATTACGGCTGTCGGCATACAACACATATTCGTCACCATTGTCAGCTGTGAATGCTGTAAATACGCCGTAACTAGCATCTGCAGATGTGTCTGTCCAATCATCTTCAGCCACCCCAGTAGCATCTGGTTGAAGCTCGTGAACTGGGGCAATGTTGTAATCAGTTATGTTCCATATGCCTTCGTTAGTCACCGCCCATAAAAAGTTACTCCCCGCTGTTGTGTGAGGAATTAAGGTGCCTGCTGACAAATTGCTTGTTTGCTCTAACCCTAAAGACCATTCTCTATAACCAGCTCGAAGCTCTACTGCACCTTCTTGTACAGTGAGGTTGTAACTGTAGATACTATTACTACCAGACATGGTGGCTAGAGGAGACCTAGCGTCTACACCACCTTGGGGTGCTGGGAGTGTAAGAGATTGAATGGTTCTCTCTTGACCTCTTTTAATACCTTTGGCTGTCGGTCTAATTGCCATAGCCAGTATCCCTCACGTTATAGCGACTGTTTAGGTACGGGAACCCTCTACGACTACGGCCTGCACTAAGTATCTTACCACCAGCACCATCTGCGGGCTGTACTAACCCAAACATCATATTTACATCGTCTTGGGCTTTTGTGCTGTCAAAACCCTTTGCCTCTAACCACTTAACTTTTAAGTAACGAGAAACTAATGTTTTGTCAAAAAGTACAATGTCTGCGCCATTGTTTATAATGGCCGTTTTAACCTCTGGCGTTGTAGGGTCTTGTACAAAGGTATTAGCTCTGTACTCAAAGTCTAAGACTAAGCCAGCAGGGGGTGGTTGAGGGAATACACTAAACTTACCATCTTGTAAACGGAAGTTGGCATAGATACTTTGGCTGACTAGGTCACGACCTTTTAAGTAAGCCCAGTCTTGTGGACTTAATGGCCCTAGTAATGGGGTGTTATTACTAAGCTCCCACCCTGTCTGCTGAATCATTGTTAGGTAGTCACTAGGTAAGTCGTATAGACCTGTGTCACCTACCGCTGTTGTTATGCTGTAAGACCTGTTTAAGTGCTCCCATTCACCCAACCAGCAAAGCTCCTCCCCAACTAATTGAAGAAGGACTCGCATCTGTACAAATTGGGGTTCGTTACTGGCCCATGGGTCAGTGGCGGGTGTTAGCCCAACCTCCGCAGCCACAGTATTTAATAGTGTATTCGCTGTTCCTGCGGTGGTTACTGGCATTAAGACTACCCTTCTTTAGGTTCTGGCCACTCGGCTTTAGCTTTGGCTTTTGCCTTAGCTTTTGGTTTTGAGTTTGCTATCAACTCTTCTATCTGGGCTTGCATTTTAGCAATGGTTTCATCACGCTGAGCTAACTCAGTCTGTAACTTGCCAGTGGTTACATCTTTCTTTGTGCGCTCTAACCATTCTTTTGCATCTTGCTTTAGTTGGTAGCCACTCATGAGTTTACCTGCATGGGTGTCTGACATACCAGCTAACTGCTCAACAGTCTTAATGTTTAAAAAGCTCAATTCTTCGGCCATACTTCTTGTAATCATAGGCCATTCTTTTAGTGGAGTACCTTCTAGCGGTTCCTCTACTCGGTTCTTGAACCTAGCGTAGTGCTCTGGGAAACGGTCTAAATCGCCAGCATGAGCTACTCGTACTGTAGCTTCCCTACTTCCAGGAATTGTTATACTAATATATAACCGATCTTTATATACTGCACGTTGTTGCTCTGTAGACTTCTCTTTGTCTATCATAGGTTTAAAAAAGAACTTAACCAGTAAAACTTTATCGGCTTCGTTCTGTGTACCTTCATTAAACAATGTATGGTCTACATCTCTTATGTCTTGCATCTTAACTTCCTTCTAGTAGGTTGGTGTGTAGCTTATGGCGCTACTTATTCTATAATAACTTTAAATTGACGTGACTACAATAGATCTTTTATCTTGGGGAAATGTTTAGCATAGCCTTCTAAGTTACCAACTCTTTCAGCTAGTATAACTATAGAGTCTAGTGCCTGTTGGTGGTGTTCCTCACACTTATCCAACTTATCTTCTGTGTGCTTTATCCTACTGGCTAAGGAGGCTTGGTTACTCTTCCAAAGCATAACCATACCCGCCGCCATCGCAACTACTATAGAGGTGGAAATCCCCACAACATCCACAACTTCCATTTTTAGCGTTCACTGTTCTTTGCTTCGCGAATGTTTTGACCAACTACTTTTAAAATCATAGAAAGTCCAGGAATTACTTTTTGTATTTTGATTGGGATCCATGCAGCTAGTACCGCACCTGTTCCCATAGTACTAAGAATTGCTAAAGCTAGGTCTAAGTAGTTCATAATTTTACTCCGTTGTTTTTACGATCTTTCTCTTGCTTCTACTTCATACTTATTGTTGTAGTAGCCGTTTTTATAACTCTCATACAGGTAGCTGGTGTAAAATCTCAACCAACCTAACCTTCTTACTTGCTCAACATGGATAAGTTCATGTTTTCTGTGGTGCTCTACAGCTTTTTCAGATTTGTAAATTATAAATGGGTAAAGGACAATTGCTTCAACCCACTTACTCCAGAAAAAGAATACTGGCCAAACGACTTCCCTTACCTTCATTACTTTACCCCTTGGTGCTCAAAACTGTAATGGTTGCCGTCATTGAAGCGACCACCCCAGCGAGCTAGTGGGTGTAGTGATTCCCAGTATACACCAAACTTTTCATGGTCTGCTGTATCTGTTAAGAAAACACCGTCTAAAAATAAGTTTAAATCTTGGGCTAACCCTGACAGATGGCAGGAGTTTTTATGTCCACCATCCGCAGCATTGGCTTTTTCAGAAACTCGACCTCTACCCTGCGTAACTGCATACCCACAACTGTAGATGTAGATATAAAGCAACCCAAGGCAGCGGTTAAATTCTCTTTGCTTATCACCGAGGCGCATTAGGTGTCAGTCGTACCCCATAACCACACGCCTGATGCGACTGTGTCGCCTGTGCGGTTAAAGTAGCCTGTTGACCCAATTTCAGCGTCTGCGGCGGTTGAACCAGTTGTCACATTTAACCCAGTGGTTGCTGTGAATCCAGGAGTTGTGTAATCAGCTTCTGTCAAGTTAGGCAAATCTGCCGTTTCTTGTCCAGATACCACACTATCACCACCCCATCCTAGGTTAGAGCTTTTTTGAGGGCCAGTAGCCACCAAAGAAAACTCATCGGCTGTGATTCCAGCTTGTAATGTACCAATACCGATTCCAGGAGCGCAGCTACCTGCGTTCATTCCAGAACTTGCACCTTCTACACTAGCGTCAGCTACAGCAGGGTTGTTTAGAGCGAATGCTAAATTTTCAGCAGTCATAATAATCTCCGTTAGAGTTAGTAAAAAAGGGGGTTTTTACGCCCCCCAAGCTACTAGAACTTATACACCATTGGCGTCAAAGCGGCCTTGGAACTGACGACCACTACAAGTTAAGTTACCAGCCCAAGCCATGATTTGCACTTCTGCATCTTGGTTTGTTGAGTAACGACGGTTAGGACTTAATGGAACCATGTTGCGACGAGCGTGTGGACGCCAGTGCATATAGTCAGTGTTTAGGAAGTAAGCAGTACCACCACCAACACCACCTGCAACACCGTCTGTCTGCGTTGGCCAATCAGCTGAAGGTAAGCGAGTTGTTGGGTGGCCAGCATACAAGCCGCCATCCAATACAACATCAGCGTCCATGTACTTGATTGTTACAAAACCTGCGTCAGCTTCGTTAGTGTTGCTGAAGCGTTGCTGGGCTTGTAAGCTATCTACGTAGATGCCCCAGATGTTGTTGTCAACAATGATTAAGTCAGTACGGTCATTACCACGAACCAAGCTAGACCACAAAGTATTCCACAAGCCTTGGATAGTATCTTTAGTTACCGCAGCGGAAGTGTTGTCACTTACAGCATTCTGCCAGAAAGTGTACGCTGCGCCATCAATACCACCGTAGCTGTTTGTTGGATCAACAGGAACTGCTGCATTAAGACCAGTAACTTCGTTACCGCCTGCGCCAGTACCGTCTGAGTACAAACCAGTAGTTAAAAGGTTAGACATAGATGATTCAGCAACTTTTAAGCGAGCTTCCATCAAATCGATGATTGCTTCTTTGCCGCTGTTTTGCAACATTTCTAAACCAGACATTACAACTGGAACTGCTGCTTGTTTAATATCAAACTCAGCTGCACTGATTACATTACTTACGCCAACTGGCAATAAGTCGTAGCCTGAGTACCAGCCGACATTTTTGTTTTCCGCGAAAGAAAGTTCTTGAAGAATCTTGTAACCACCAGAAAATGTTTTAACATTTCCTTTCTGGTTTAAGCGGCGTAATAAAGCGTTATTTGCTGTGACGTTATCTGCCACTTTAGCGGAACGGTTTGCAATAGTTGTTGCAAGCATTCCCGAATAATTGGGGTTAGCGAAAGCCATGAGGACTTCTCCTAAAAAGTTAAAGTTAAGTTACGGTTTTTGTTTGACCTGCTACCGAAGGCTGGGGTCTGGTGTTACATATAGTCTGCTACCGAAGGCTGAGACTTTAACGATCTAGGTGGGTTGTATTCTGCTACCGAAGGCTGGGAATACCCTAGTTCTCAGGCACATTACCAAAGAACTAGGGACAATGCAAGGGTTTATCCCATTCCAGATTCCCAAGCGTCCATAATGTCACTGCGTAAGTCTTGACCAGATGTTTCTCTTACAGGTGCTCTGGTATTGACACTACTTACAGAACTACTTGCGTTTCTCTTTTGTGTCAATGATTGAGCCGTTTGACGCTTATTCAAAACACCAGAAATTTGCGGGTTTATGGCAACTGCTTTGTCGTAAGCATCCTGCAAGCTGATTTTTTGGCCACGCTTAGTTGCTAGGTCAAACATATCTGCCATGTCTTGTTTAACATCTGCAAAAAACTCATTAGCTGGGTCTGCTGCAAATTGCTGGATATTTTGCTGCGTAACTTGTTGGGTTTTTTGCTGCTGCTGTTGTTGAAATTGAGTAACACCATTCATCAACTGGTTTACTGGTGCCATTCTTTCTTCTATCATTCTTTCAATGTCGGGGTTGCTACCTTGTTCAGGTGCTGCCATCTGTTCTCCAGTTATTGTAGAAGCTATTGCAGAATCTAAAGTGTTTAGATCTACACCATAATGACCTACTAAACTGGCCATGGCCTGAGCCTTTTGCTGCGGGCTACCCATGCGTAGCACAGACACAGTATTTACTATGCCCTCTAAGGCCTCCATTGGGTTGCCAGCGCCTTCTGCAGCCAATACTTGTTGGTAGCTACCTACAAATTTGTTTACAGTGTCAGCAGTCCTTCTGGCTTCAGCAGTGCCTTGCATAGCTGTGGCTATTTCTTGCTCACGCTTTATAATTTGCTGCTTAACCTTTTCAGGGGTAGCACCCCACTCTTCACGGGCTTCTGGGCTAAATCCCATAGGAGCCTTAGTCTGGTCTTCCCCCGCTGGAGATTCAGCGGCAATCGGAGTAGCCTCCTCTTTCTCCTTGGGGGAAGTTTCAACTGGTTTTTCTTCCTCTTTTTCTTCTTCTTTGTTAGCGAAAAAGTCACCTGCTAACTCAGGTACTTCCTCTGTATCTATATCTTCAAACTCACTTTCCAGCAAGTCACGGATACTGCCTTCTTCTTCAATTTCTTCTACTACTTCATTTTCTTCTGACATCAGGAATATTCCTCTAGTATGCGGTGGATTGATTCTTTTCGTTCTTGGGTGGCGGCATGGCCCTCACCTAACCTAGCGTCTTCTCGCGCTAGTTCTTTCTTTCTGTAGTACTCAGGACTATAGTCACTAGACTGAGTAATACCATGGTCTTTCATGTGCCTGCGTAACTTACCTCTGTCATCTATGAGAGAACCATCTACTGGGGAAGTGAATGACTCAAAATCCCCCTGAGCAAAAAAGTGCCGCTCTGTAGTTGGCCTTACGTACTCATGCCTTGGAATTAACTTACCCGTAATTGGGTGCTGTATCCAGCTAGTACAATTTCTATCTGTTCTACTCACTTTCTGAGTCCCCCCGTTTAGCGGCGTTGATTTCTTGAATTTTAAGGGCTGTTTGAACCCCCAACTTCTCTATTTCAGCCATTACCGCTGCAACTTGCTGCTGGGCATTGATTTCACTGGTAACTTGCTCAGTTTCCATCTCAACCTGTGCTTTAGTAACGATTTGCTGAATGTCGGCCTGCATATCTGCAGATATCTTAGCTAGGTCAGCTTCCACGGCTGCCTGTGTTGTCATCATATCTCTTTGTGTCTCAGACTGAATCTCCACCTGCTTGTTCTGGGACTTCATTTGCTCTAGCTGCATTGCGCTTTGAGCTTTAAACTGCTCTAATTCCATTGCGGCTACAACCTTCTGCGTTTCCATCTCAAGTTTTTGCTGATCTGGGTCTGGCTGAGGATTCTGCTGATCTTCTGCCTGCTTTTGCTCGGCTTGCATAATAGCTTTATCCAACACACCTTCAATATCTTTACTGCCTTTAAATCCAGCAAGACCCCACTGCAACATCTGCAATAAGAATGGTGTAGATTCTGGCTGTGCTTCCATCATTGGGGCAGACATCTGCAAGTATTTTGACATTGTATCTAAGAATTGCGTTCTTTCTGCCTGCTTTTGTGAAAAGTCAACCATGGCTACAGATTCTGGTTTAATCTCTATCCTTAACTTAGACGCATCCCAGTCTTTTAGCATCATCAACCCTTCCATAATCATTTCGGGGTCTTCGTTCATTGACTCAACATTGGCCAACTGCGCCATTCGCTCAAGCTCAAAGTGTTTACAAATCAACTCACCTTTAATTTGCATTAAGTCGGTTACGAACTTAGCAAACTGGTCTTGCATAGCTTGAACCCGTATGCTTCCGAACTTAGCCTTCATTTGCGACTGGCCTACACCTTCATACTGGCCACTTAATTCGCCTCGCATAATGTCACTCATGCCAGTTACTTGCTGTAGCAGGCCAATCGTCTCATCACGAACTTCTCTAAGGCGGCCAAGTGTCTCAACAACGTCTCTGATTGGAAACCAGTCAATAACACCCTGTAAACCACCTTTTTCACTAAGCATTGCCCATTTTTCTACAGGTATTAGGTCATTATCCATACCTTCTTCGAACATACGGCCAACTTCATCACTACCTGCGTCATAAACACCGACTACCTTGACAGCTTGGGTAATTACACTAATTCTTGTCTGTAACTCGTCAATTTCATTGTACAAGTCCTGCGCCATGTGGAAGTCACTTCGCGGCAGGTACAGTGTTGTGGTGCAGTTGGCTAAAAGGAAAGGTGCGCATGGGAAGAACCCAGAAAGACCTAGAAAGTCTTCTTTTGTTTCTAAAACTTTAGAATACCCTTTTGTATACCAAACAACCTGCTTTTTAGTCCTGTCCCAAATCTCCCAAATCTCTGCTACTTGCCACGGGCCATCATCACCATCTATTTCTATGTCTTCTTGCGGGTCAGTAGCTGTTTGCTTCTTATACTCCAATGCCTTGGCTACGTCTTCGCCCCAACGCTCCATTACTTCGTCTTTTTTCATGTAGCTACGGAAGCCAATCCAAGGAATGTCTTTAAATGTACGGCTCCAACCCCAGCAAACGTCTTGCCAGTGAACATACTCTACTGGTGCGGCCTCATCTTTGACATACTCCATACCCATTTCATCTTCGCAGACTTCGCAGTTGTATCGTACTTTGCTACACCCTAATCCTGGGATAAGTCTATCTTGTAAATCTGCTCTTAGTACAGTGTCGTACTCTTCACCATTGCACTGGATGTCATTGGTGAGAATACGCTCTAAAATGTTGGCCGCTACGCGTCCAACATCGTCTTTGGGGTCATTATTTGCCCTCATGACAGTAACGCTAGGAAGGTTGCTGTACATCAAAGACTGCAAGGTGGTTATGTTGCTGTGGAAAAGGTTCAGGCGAAAGATATTACTTGAAAAATTGTCATCCTCTCTGCGCACATTACCGCCAAGGAATCGTTGTACAACTTCTGTACCTTGTCTATGGAATGAGTTTAGCATCTTCTTAGAGGCTGTAAGCTCTTCATTCCAGTATTTATACTGTCCAGCAGGGGTTGGTTTAAATTCTTCTCTACTGTCTATGCTACCGCCTGTTTCAGACATTTTAAATCCTCGATTTTTGGAATCTACGCTTGTTTCCGCGCTCGTTCTCTTTAAATAACTGGTTTAGGGTGAATTTTTGGGGTTTTAACAGTGGCTCAGGGTCTTTGGTACTCTCATCTTCGCATTCTACCCTGTCTTGCACTACTAAAGCAAGGTAACGGAACGCATCAGAGCCATTACTTGACCAATCGTGTAGGGGTGCGTCACTAAAAGACTTAGTTAGCTCATTAAAGCGTCTTCGGTATGCCCTTAGCGCCTCGACACCCTCGTAACACTTGTCGCTGTTGATATAAACACTGGGGAGAACCTTACGGGCGGCATCTATACCATGTTGGCGGCTTAATCTTGGCACAACCATCACTGGTAAGTCCTCGTCTAACATCTGCTCCACAGTAGACCGTCCCGTCTGCAGAGTTTTAGCTACTGCGTCATGTGGTAGCCATATCTTGTCAAACAAGTAACCCTTACTTCTCAGCATATCTATATAGTGTTGCAGGGCTTGCCCTTGGTTCTCGTAATAGTCAATTACTTGGGGCCGCTTGCCAACAGGCTCTTGCCAAAACCACCAAGCGCAACTATCACTGTAACCTAAGTCGCAAGCTACCTGAACTGGTAGGCTAGGATCATAACGGGCTACGGTAGGTGATATCACACCGCTCTTTTCTAAGTTCTCTACTATTGCACTGTAGTATGTACCCTTGACCGCAGCCAAAAAGTCACACTCCATTTCCTGCTCATACTCTTCGTCAGCCATCTGAGCTTTCATTTCTGTAAGCTCAGACTGGTTTATAAGTCCAGACTCACTAGCCTTTAAAGTTAGGCTGTACCATCCTGGATCACTTTCTGCCCTTACTGATATATCGTAAAAGTGGTTCTTGCCCTTGGGTGTGCCGATAAAGATAGCCCAGCCCTTACGGTCAACCAAGGTGGGGAGTACAACCTGACCCCACAAACTAGGTCGGCTATCGCCAAACTCATCTAGTACTGCGCCGTCTAGGTAAAGTCCCCGCAAAGCATCTGGGTTATCCGCACCGTACAATGTAATCCAGCTACCATTGAAAAGCTCAACCCGCAGCTCAGATTCGCGAATCTTTACAATAGCATCACCAGCAAACTCTTTTAAGTACACCCATGCAACATCCTTAGCCTGCCGATAGAACGGAGCTATGTAAGCGTAGCGGGCATTCTTCTTGTTTGTGTAACTGGCTCTGGCTATCATCTCGTTTATGGTAGCTACTGTCTTGCCACCACGCCGATGCACTACCAAGCAAGCCCAGCGCTCTTTTCTGTTATGCAGAGGTAAGAACTGCTCTCTAGGTTTATAAGCTAATTGTATCTCACTCATCTAGGGGACTCTTCGGTAGGATGTGCTTAATGACTATGTCTGTACTTTCGCCTAGACTGCTGGTGCTCTGGCTTGGTAGCAACTTAGCATACAGCTTAAAGAACTCCTTTGGATTCTCGTCTGCCCAAAGTGCCAGCCTAGGAGTACCGCCAATAAGGTGGAAGGCATTGTCGAAGGCTTGGACTATCTGTGCTCTGTTGAAGCCAGCACCACGGGGGATTGTAATGCTAGTGGCCTTGCGCTCTGCAAGCTGGGACATTGTTTGCTCCCAGTCTGTTATCTGTACTACTTGCTCTTGCTGCACAACTTCTTGGGCTTCGTACTCGTCAGCTGAGATATACTCCGCAGGCACGTCCACCAAATAATCTGGTTTGTCACTCATTGGCTACCTTCTGTTCTAGTGGGTGTGGCTTGTATAGTTTAAACCACTGCTCTACGCCAGCTTGTTTGTTGTTCATCTGGTCTTTACTTGTACCGCTACGACCTAGCATTCTGTCGTAGGCTACCATTCTATCTACCCATACTACCAGCACTAACGGAGTAAAGCCATAGAGCTTGGCTTGTTTAATCCAATAAGACTTCTGTTTCTTGGTGGGGGCGCAAGCTGTAAGTACGCAATCTTGGTTTACGTACTTTTGGTAGTCACGCTCGGTGCCTAGGTCTTTGTCGCAAAGGTGGTGGTTTGGGTACTTGGTTCTGGCAGTTGTGGACTTCCCACTTCCAGGACTACCCGACAGTATAACTAACTGAGGCATTAAGCCCTCCGTGCATACATAGTGATTTTAAATGGCATAATTTAAGAATGTGATGAGAGACACTATGGCGGATTTTATTTTAAAAAGCAAAATATTTTTTTGCCCCCCCTTTTTGGTAATAATACCACTTGCACACCTACCATATGTGTGCTACGTATGCAACACTGTATGGGTATACAGTGTTGCATGTTGGCATGGTTTATGCTGTTAATTGGTCGGCTGTCGGTGCAATAACGGCCATATTTTTAGGCGCTACAACTAACGGTTGCTTGCCCATTTTTAGCGCGTAGTTTGCAAATTGTGGGTTGTTAAATTGCGTAGCCATAAACTGTTTAAGGTTGCCAAGTGTA
>Ga0209197_1000512_pt1 | contig 27262 bp, 21 predicted proteins | sample COGITO_mtgs_1105_4_FD_184802 | JGI IMG/M metagenome (GOLD analysis project Ga0209197, IMG submission 184802) | Pelagic marine microbial communities from North Sea - COGITO_mtgs_110512 (SPAdes) (version 2) | ecosystem: Environmental > Aquatic > Marine > Epipelagic ... | reverse complement strand
TTTAGATGGAGAGGTAAACCTTACCATACAAATTACAGATGCTGAATTTAATTTAGTAGCAACTAAAACTACAGCCTACACCAAAGATGTGGTGTATCCAAAAGCTTATTATTCTAGATCTAACTTAGAAAATGATGGAACAAGTTCTTTAGACGATTTTGTTATAGCTGTAGTAGTAGAATCTGTAGATATCGGAGGTAGTTATGAATTGGGAATTAACAGTACCGGTTCTTCTAAATCTACAACAACTGAAACTGAATTAGAGATAACAGGAGAACTTGCTAGTGAAACCAATACTTTAGAAAACATAGCACTTTCTGACTTAATAGACGGTGATTATAAGTTTGAATTAACCATAACTGACCCAAATGGAAATTTAGGAAATCCAGAGGTTTTGTATTACAGAAAGGAAGGGAATTCGATTACTTTAATTGGCAGTACGTTAAGTTTAGTTTCAAATTTATCTAACACTAATTTTTACATCTCTCCGAATCCTGTAGCTTCAGAATTATATATTAAAACTACCAAAGGTTTAATACTTGATAAAATTTCAATTTATGATATAACAGGTAGAAAAATATTTAGTTCAGTAAGTAAAGAACAACAACCAAACATTTCTATAAATGTAGAAGGCCTTAGTAAAGGGGTTTATGTATTGAGAGTTTCTTCTAACGAAAATAGCTCTGATTTAAAATTTATAAAAAAATAACTCAATTGAAAAAGGAGATTTAATTTAGTAAAAAAACCTCAACATCTTTAGAATTTAGAAGTTGAGGTTTATTTATGATAATTAAATATCGAAATTCTTAGTAACAATATTCTTTACCTTTCTATTCAATGATTTTAAAGCATTATAGCTGGTGTGTTCTAAAATAATTACAACTAAATCATCTTCTAAATATGTTGTAAGACCAGTACTAAATCCGTTCCATTTACCATAATGGTAAATACTATTTTTCTCTTTAGTATCTATTCTAAAACCAAAGCCATAAGGCACTTTTCTACCATAGATTGTTTCTCCTTTGGAGAACATAAGCGCTAGTGACTCTTTTGAAAGCAGATTTCCTGAATTTAAGCCCTGTGTCCATTTAAATAAATCTTCTGCAGTTGTATATACATTTTTATCACCAACAATAGCGTCATTTACTGTACTACGAATTTTAACATGCCTCCAGCCTCTGTGCAATCGATACCCATATAATTGATTCTCTCTAATAGAATCGTTTTCAAAACTGTATACATATGAATGTGTCATTTGTAATGGTTCAAAAATATTTTGTTTTAGAAAAGAACCAAAAGAGATTCCAGAAATTTTTTCAACAATTGAAGCAAGTACAAAGTAACCTGTATTGGAATAATCAAAATTACAACCAGGTTTAAAGAATCGCTGCACATTGCTTGTTGTTAGCAATTCCATCATCTCATTATTAGAAGGTGCCTTTTTCTGCTGCCACTTATGCTCTGCAATCCAAAAATACTTGGGTAAGCCACCAGTATGATTTAAAAGGGTTTTAATAGTTACTGCTTTGTATGGAAAATCAGGAAAGTAGGTATTTACCGTGTCTGTAAGCTTTAATTGATTTCTTTGTTGTAATAACATAATAGCCGCTGCAGTAAACTGCTTACTTACCGAAGCTAATTGAAATACAGATTCCTTATTTAAGAGCGTTTTCTTTTTAAAATCCGCTGTCCCTATCTGATTCTGATAGACTATTTTTTTATTTTTCGCTACTAATACTGCACCGTGAAAATCATGTCTTTTATGAATGCGTTTTAACAGAGAGTCTAATTTAGAACGCACTTTTGTAGTAGCCTTTTTAGGATAATGCGCTACTAAATTAACAGGGACTTCTTCTAACTGCTCAGGAAGTAATTGTTCTGTTTCAACTACTGTATCTTTCGATGAAGAAGTATTAGTTATGAATGAGAAAATACCTAAAAAAAATAGGAATGAGAAAAATAGTAGTTGAGGGATTTTTTTTGAGTACAATTATCTAAGTTTAATATGCAATTTAGCAATCCTTTCTAGATATTCAATACGTTAATTATCATTTATATTATTTAAATACCACCCTAAATATCACAATAACTTTTAAAAGATACATAAGTTTGCATAAAAGAGTTACATTGTTTAGATCGATATCTGCTATTATTACAAGATGAATAAGAGCTTGCTATTAATTAATAAACCAATCATCTTATAGAAAATGATTGGTTTATGTAAGTGACTCCAGCAGGGCTCGAACCTGCAACCGTCAGGGTCGAAACCTGATATTCTATCCAGTTGAACTATGGAGCCATAATTATATTCAAAAAATTAATTCATCAACAACTTCTTTACTAGAGTAGAGATTACTTTACCATCTGCTTGTCCAGAAAGAGCATTAGAAACAACACCCATTACTTTGCCCATATCCTTCATCCCTGAAGCACCTAATTTTGTAATTGTTGCAGCTACAACCTTTTCAATTTCCTCTTCAGATAAAGCTGCTGGTAAAAATTGTTCTAAGACAGCTATTTCTGCCAATTCAGGATCTGCTAAATCTTGTCTATTTTGTGTTATAAAAATAGCTGCGCTATCTTTTCTTTGCTTTACTTGTTTCTGTATAATTTTGACTTCTTGCTCTGGAGTAATTTCTGTCTGAACACCCGTTGCTGTTTTGGCTAATAAAAAGGCAGATTTCACTGCTCTTAAAGCTTGTAAAGCAACAGTATCCTTTGCCTTCATTGCTTCCTTCATTTTATCCATTACTTCTTTTTGCAAACTCATGTTTTCTTATTTTAATTAATTATTTTTTTAATTTCCTTAAATATAAAACGTTTTTATTATAATCTATAAATGCTTTTCCTCTTCGCAAGATATCTGCACCAATAATACCATCTACTTCCTTTGCATTGTGATCCGTTAAAGCAGTATTTACATGCGATAGATCAAACAATACTAAATGGAATTTATGAGTATTCCATTTTCCAATTTTTAAAATATTATTTTTAGAAAGTTGGGTTTCCATATCTGTTGCACCTGCTCCCGATGCTTTTGTATCACTCTCTTCGGCAATCAGTTTAAAATCATCTATGCCATTAAAATCTACACACGAATTAGAAGCACCTGTATCTAAAATAAAGCGACCTTTTACTCCGTTAATTTTTGCTTTTACTTCTAAATGATTTGTTGCTATTCTTTTTAAAGGAATTTTAATATATTTCTTCTCCTTTAAAATTTTTTCTAAACGCTTCATGAAATTCAAAAATACAATTTATAAAATTTATAAAATACTAACGTTCTAAAATTTCTTTCAGTTTATCCTTATAAACTTCAGAATCTCTGATGTTATGATGTGTTCCTTTGTCAATTTCAATATATTCTTTTTTAATTGATGTAACAAGCTCTATTAAGTTTTTAGATTGCCTAAAAGAGGTTGTTTTATCTTCGTTTCCATGAAATATTGTTATTGGAGCCTTTACTTTCGTGATGTCCTTATCTGTTCTAAATGCATACTTCAATAAAAAAGTTGGTGCAACTCTCGAATAGTACTGAACTGCTTGTTTTAAATTGTAAAAAGGTGCTTCTAAAACCAATTCTTTTGGATTGTTTTTAGAGGCTATTCTTGTTGCAAAAGTTCCCCCAAGTGAATATCCATACACCACAATATTTTCTTCTTTGTAATGCTTTTTTACATAATTATAAACAGACAGTCCATCAGTATACATTTCTTCTTCATTGAAGTTTCCTGTACTTTTCCCGTAGTTTCTATAGTCAAAAACCAACACATCATAATTATACTCTAAGATATACGCTACCCTATGCCCCCATTTTAATAAATTCCCGTAATTCCCATGACAAAATAAAACAACTCCTTTCGGTTGTATCTGCTTAAAATGAAGAGCATTAATTTGATTGTTTTTTGTCGTTTTTATAAAAACTTCATCAAATTTATTTGCAAATTTATAGGGGTGATTTTTATTTAATTTTTTTCCATTGATGAAAATAAATTTTTCTTGAAAAAAATACAACCCTAGTCCACTTAATAGAATAATGCTTAAAAAAATAAAAAAAATAAAATTCATTGGTAGCTATTTATAATACTAAAAAACCGACACAATACGTATCGGTTTTATAGTTATATTCTAATGAAAGGTTACCCTCCAAAATCATCAAAACGAATATTTTCATCTGCAAGCCCAAAATCCTCTCCCATTTTTTGAACTGCATTGTTCATTAATGGCGGTCCACAGAAGTACAATTCGATATCTTCTGGTGATTCATGATGATCTAAATAGTTTTGGATTACACAATTATGAATAAATCCTATAAAACCATCTCCAGCTTCATCACTAATATCTTTCTTTACTTTCCAATTATCTACTTCTAACGGATCTGATAATGCAATGTAAAATTTAAAATTAGGAAAATCTTTTTCTAAAGCTCTAAAGTGTTCTAGGTAAAATAATTCTGCTTTCGAACGACCTCCATACCAGTAACTTACTTTTCTACCTGTTTTTAAGGTTCTAAATAAATGGTATAAATGAGACCTCATTGGCGCCATACCAGCTCCACCACCTACATACAACATTTCTGCTTCAGATTCATTAATGAAGAATTCTCCATAAGGTCCTGAAATCACACATTTATCACCTTTCTTTAAACCAAATATATACGAAGAAGCAACTCCAGGATTTACATCCATCCAGCCACCTTTTGCTCTATCGAACGGAGGTGTTGCTATACGCACATTTAACATAATTTCTCTTCCTTCTGCAGGATAAGAAGCCATAGAATATGCTCTTTCTATCGTTTCTTTGTTTTTCATTACTAATGGCCTCAGTTTAAACTTGTCCCATTCTGCTTTAAACTTATCTGGCGCATCGTGCTCTTCTGGATGCGCTGTAATATCCATATCTGCAAACTTCACTTCACAAGGAGGTATTTCAATTTGAATATACCCACCTGCCTTGTATCCCATATCTGCAGGAATTTCTACAACAAATTCCTTAATAAAAGAGGCTACATTGTAATTTCTAACAACAACTGCATCCCATTTCTTAATCCCAAAAACCTCTTCTGGAATAGAAATATTCATATTTTGCTTTACCTTAACCTGGCAAGCTAAACGTGCACCACTTTTCAATTCTTTTCTAGAAAAATGCGGCAATTCTGTTGGTAGCGCTTCACCTCCACCTTCATTCACATGACACTCACATTGTATACATGTTCCACCACCCCCACAAGCAGATGGTAAGAAAATTTTATTACTACCCAAGGTAGTTAATAAAGTATCTCCTGAAGCTACTTCTATTTCTCTTTCACCATTAATCATGATGGTTACAGGACCAGATGGTGATAATTTTTGTTTTACAAACAATAACAAACTTACCAATAACAGAGTTATCAATAAAAAGGCTGCAACTGTTGCTATAATTGTTCCTGATGTTCCGGCTGCTAAAATCATATTATTGTATCCTTTTAGTGTTTTTTGCGATTACTTCTTTTTCTACTTTCTCTTGTACTTTTTCGATAACAACTTCAGGCGCTGCAGCTGGCTTTGCTTCTTCGTCTCCACCAGTTAACATTCCACCAAAACTCATAAAACCGATGGCCATTAGGCCTGTTATAATGAACGTAATTCCTAAACCTCTTAATGCAGGAGGAACGCTTGAATATCTAATTTTCTCACGAATGGCAGCAATTGCTAAAATTGCTAAAAACCAACCAATTCCAGAACCAACCCCATATGTTAAAGCCAAGCCTAAAGAAGGAATTTCTCTAGATTGCATAAATAAACTTCCTCCTAAAATTGCACAGTTTACTGCAATTAATGGTAAGAAAATACCTAACGAATTGTATAATGATGGTGAAAATTTTTCAACAATTATTTCTACCAATTGCACCATAGTTGCTATGGTTGCAATAAACATAATAAATGATAAGAAGCTTAAATCGTAATCTGCATATTCTGGACCTAACCAAACCAATGCACCGTCTTTTAATATGTACTGATCTAGCAGCCAGTTTAAAGGCACGGTTACTGCTAATACAAAGATTACTGCAGCTCCTAAACCAACAGCAGTAGCTACTTTTTTAGATACCGCAAGGTAAGAACACATTCCTAAGAAAGTTGCAAATACCATGTTGTCTATAAATATCGACTTGAAAAATAATTCTATATGTTCCATATTTTTTGAGTTTTTAGTTCTTAGTAATCTCTGACAAAAACTGTCTACTAATTGCTAACTTCTAATTTTCTTCTATTAATGATGTATTTCTGCTACGTTGTATCCAGATAAGAATACCAACTACAATTAATGCCATTGGCGATAGTAACATAAATCCGTTATTCTCGTATCCTATTGCGTATAACCCTGTTTTTTCTATTGGATCTCCTAAAACTTTAAAACCTAATAAAGTACCAGAACCTAAAAGCTCTCTAAAAAAACCAACTGCGATTAAAATGACACCATATCCAACTGCGTTTCCTATACCATCTAAGAAAGCCCTCCATGGTCCATTTCCTAAAGCAAAAGCTTCAAAACGACCCATAATAATACAGTTTGTAATAATTAACCCTACAAAAACCGATAGTGTTTTACTTAATTCATAAGCAAATGCTTTTAGTACTAAATCTACAATAATTACTAAAGTAGCAACTACAATTAACTGAACAATAATTCTAATTTTTGAAGGTATAATATTTCTCATTAAAGAAATAACTACGTTTCCTAAACCTAATACAAATAACACAGATACTGCCATTACAATAGAAGCTTTTAATTCTGCTGTAATTGCTAAAGCAGAACAAATACCTAGTACTTGTATAGTAATTGGATTGTTATCTGCTAAAGGGTCTGTAAGTAATGCTGCGTCTCTTTTTGATAAAAGTCCCATAAATTATTTTTTTAAATTTTTAAAGTAAGGCACATATAATGATAAATCTTTCTTTATCATGGCAGAAACACCATCACCGGTAATTGTTGCACCAGCAATTGCGTCTACTTCGTAATCTGTTTTATCTTCATTAACGGCATCGTTATTCCCTTTTTTTACGGTAATCCCTTTGAATACTCCTGCTTCTGTCATTAGGTGTTCTCCAATAAAATCATCCATAAAATAACGTTGTTTTATGTTAGCTCCTAAGCCTGGCGTTTCTCCTTTATGATCAAAATAAGCTCCTTGTACTACCATATTTTCATCCATAGAAACATATCCCCAGATTGCATCCCAAAGACCTTTTCCTCTGATTGGTGCTACATAAAATGTTTTACCTTCTTTTTCTCCAACAAATAGAGGCAACTTTCTTACTTTACCGTCTTTTGCATTTGCTTGTTGTTTTTTAACATCAATTAAATATGCATCTTGACTTTCAGAAATTTTGTTTCCTTCTAAAACCAATTGTTTTTTGATGTATTTCTTAAATTCTGCACCTGCAACTTTTGTAGAAACAAAATTTGCATTAGAGGCATCATTTTCATTTACACCCATCGCATACAAAATATTTTGCTGCTTTTCTATTCTCTCGTTTTCTTTGATTGCGGGCTTTAAAGACGATGCTAAAAAGGCTAACAAAGAACCAACAACGAATACCATTACTACAGCAAACATCATTGTATATCCATTACTATCTGTTCTCTTACTCATAATTAGGCAGTTTTAACTTTAGTACGATTTAATCTTTTCTTTACATTTCCTTGAACCACATAGTGATCTATTGTTGGTGCAAACACATTCATTAACAAAATTGCTAAGAATACACCTTCTGGATACGCTGGATTAAATACACGAATCATAATTGAAATAAAACCAATTAAGAAACCATAAATCCATTTTCCTTTATTTGTTTGTGAACCAGTAACCGGATCTGTAGCCATAAAAACAGCTCCAAATGCCAAACCACCAATGGTTAAGTGTTCCCACCAAACAGTGTTCATTAAACCATAAAATTTACTAGATTCTGTAATAATATCTGCGGCAACCACTTGGTTGAATATTAAACCCATAACCGCTGCCCCTACAAATGCTGAAAGTATAATTCTCCAACTTCCGATTTTTGTAAAAATTAAAATAGCAGCTCCTATCAATATTAAAAAGGTAGAAGTTTCTCCAACAGAACCTGGAATGAATCCCATAAACTTGTCGAAGGTAGAATACATTACTTCTTGGTTTTGTGCATAACTACCTAAAATAGTTTCTCCTGAAATTGCATCGGCAGTTCCTGTTCTCTCAACAGCATCATAGACCCAAACCTTATCTCCAGACATCCAAGTTGGATATGCAAAAAATAAGAATGCTCTAATGGTTAAAGCCGGATTTAAGATATTCATTCCTGTTCCTCCAAACACTTCTTTACCAATTACAACTCCAAAGACAACTGCAACTGACAACATCCATAATGGTGTATCTACGGGTACAATTAATGGAACTAACATTCCTGTTACTAAATATCCTTCTTCAACTTCGTGCCCTTTTATAACTGCAAAAATAAATTCTACTAAAAGACCAACTCCGTATGAAACAATTACTAATGGCAATACTTTTATAATTCCAATCCATAGATTATCAAACGTAAAAAAGTTAGCCAAAACGTCTGCTCTTAAAGAGTTGTCGATGGCTGCGTAATGTTGATAACCTGCATTGAACATTCCAAAAAGCAAACAAGGTATTAAAGCCATAATTACAATATTCATTGTACGCTTTAAATCATCTGCGGCCTTAATATGAGTTCCTCCTGCATGAGTAACTTCATTTGGTAAATATAAAAAAGTGTGAATTGCGTTAAACGCAGGTGCCATTTTGGTTCCTTTATATTTCTCCTTTAAATTGTGTAAGTTTTGTTTTAAGCTCATAATCTTATCCTAATTCTTCTCTCATTAAATCTAAACCTTCGCGAATTATCTTTTGGTGAGGTTGTTTAGATACACAAACAAATTCTGTTAAAGCAAAATCTTCTGGTGCAACTTCATAGCCTCCTAAAGCCTCCATTTCATCTAAATCTTTATACATAAATGCTTTTAATAATTGCATCGGATAAATATCTAAAGGAAATACCTCTTCATAAGAACCTGTTACTACAAAAGCTCTATGTTCACCATTTGTATTGGTGTTTAAGTCATATTTTTTCTTTGGTGTTAACCAAGAAAAAGTCAATGCTCTAGAAGTAGATATTTTATTGAAAATTGGTTTGTTCCATCCAAAAAATTCATAATCGTCTCCTTCTGGTATTGCTGTTATTTGATTGTCATAATACCCCAAAAACTCTTCTGCTTTTACTTCCTTTCCTGAAAGTACGTTTCCGCTGATAATTCTTGTATTGTCATCGTTTAAGTTATTGGCAGTCACATCTGCAATTAAAGCTCCTGATATTGCAGTCACATATTGTGGCTTGCTAAACTGAGAACCTGTTAAAGCAATTGTTCTGATCACATTTAGTTTTCCAGTTAAAAGCAACTCACCAATAACCACTAAATCTTGTGGTGTAATTACCCAAACAACTTCACCTTTATTAATAGGGTCTAATTTTGCTATTTGCGTACCTACATTTCCTGATGGATGTGGCCCTGAAACCTTGTGTAATTCTATTCCTTTTAAATTAGCCAAAGGAGAAGTAGTATTTGCCCCAACTGAGACGTGCACTAAACCTTCTGTTAATTTAGAAACAGCTGTTATTGCCGCTTGCAATTCTACTTCCTTTCCTGCTAAAGTATATTCTAAATCAGCTGCTAAAGGTGCACTTGCATAGGCAGAAATAAAAATTGCTTTTGGTGCTTGATTCGGATTTGCAACAACATCATAGGGACGTTGCTTTACAAATGGCCAACAACCTGAAGCAAATAAATGATTCTTAACTTCTTCTGCAGACATTGCATCTGCATCTTTAGCTCCAAAATCTTTATAAACTTGCGTTGCATCTGCCGCAATTTTTACTGCTAGTACTTTTCTTCTTGCTCCGCGTATTACCTCTGTAACTTTTCCAGAAACAGGACTTGGAAATAAAATGCGCTCATCACTTTTTGAATAAAAAAGTGTATCTCCTGCTTTTACCTCTGCTCCCTCTTTGGCTACAAGTTTAGGCGTAATTCCGTGAAAATCTTCTGGCTTTACTGCGTAAACACTGCTTTGAGAACTCTTAGTAGTGTTTTTTTCGGCAACGCCAACAAGCTTAATATCTAAGCCTTTTTTAATACGAATGTCTTTTGACATAGTAAATTGGAATGTTTAGTTATCTAAAAAAATCATGCAAATTTAAAGATTTTGTGAATGAGGACTGATATAATTAAGCCTTAATCTTAGTTAAATATTCTTATTTATATTTATTCTAAATAGTTTTGTTTTGAAAAACAAACCACCGATTTCCAAAAAAAATAATGAGCATTACTAAAGCCTTAAAAATGGTCTCTAAAAAATTTATATTCCTTAAACTTAAGGCCATTTTATCTTAAATAATTAATTTACAATAAAAACAGGTATCTCATATATAAAAAACCATGTATCTATTAATTTTCCTATTTTTGATAAATATCCATAACAAAAAATGCAAAAAAAAATAACTTGGCTTTTATTGCTTTTAATTACTTCTTTAAATGCACAAAATATAAAGTCCATTCAACTAAGACCGCTGCAAGAAAATGTTTTTACGGCCATAGTTCCTATAGGTACCGTTTTAGAATTGTCTTTTGATGATTTAGATGCAGATAGCAGAGACTACCAATATAAAATAGAACACATGACACATGATTGGCAAAAAAGCAGGTTGCTTTCGAGTCAGTTTATAAATGGTTTTGACCAAAACACCATTATTAATGTTACCAATTCTTTTAACACACTGCAAAATTATAGTCATTATTCTATTAAAATACCAAACATAAATACTGTAATTACCAAAAGCGGTAATTATCTTTTATCTATTTTAAACAGCTATGATGATGTTGTGTTTACAAGGAGGTTTGTACTGTATGAAAAAAAGGGAATAATAGGAGTTTCTGTAGATAGAAGCAGAAATATAAAGACAGTAAAAACCCAACAAACAGTCCAGTTCTCTGTACATCATCCCAGTATTAGAATAAACAATCCAAACCAAGAAATACATGTTACTATTATTAAAAATAATAATTGGAATGAAATCATAAACAAGATACAACCTACTTTTTTTAAACCAAATCAACTTTTATACACTTACACAAATAAGACAAATTTTTGGGGAGGAAATGAATACCTAAATTTTGACAGTAAAATTATTAGAAATAGAAGCTTAAACATTGTAAAAATCACAAAAGAAGATGTCTTCAATCATTATTTATATCCTTCTACGTATAATCCTTTTATAGCATACACGTACAGCCCAGATATCAATGGCCAATTTGCGATTAGAACCTTAGAAGGCAATGACAACAATACAGAAGCAGATTACGCTTTAATGCATTTTACGTTAGAAGTAGCCAAACCGTTTAAAGAAAAAGAAGTACACGTTTTTGGCGCTTTTAATGACTTTTCTATTTCTAACGAAAACAAGATGTATTATAACCCTGAAAACCAAACCTACACTGCACAAATATTACTAAAACAAGGTTTTTATAATTATACTTTTGCAACCATTGGCAAAGACAATGTTGTAAATACAAATGAAATTACTGGTACTTTTTTCCAAACTGAGAATGAATATACAGTACTTGTATATTATAAACCTAGTGGCGGTTTGTATGACCGTGTTATTGGCGTTGGACAAGGATATTTCAATCAAAATAAATAATTAGAAATTTGATTTGTAAATACAAATCAAAAAAGCTATATTTACTTACGTATGATTCAACAAATTACTAAAGGCATAAAAATATCTGTAAAAACAAACTATAACGGCACCAGTTATAGGAATAATAAACTGTACTACATTTTTTCTTATACCATCTCAATAGAAAACAGAAGTTCAGAAACCGTGAAGTTAACGGATAGATTCTGGATAATTTATGACTCTTTAAACGGAACAGAAATTGTGAGTGGAGAGGGTGTTGTTGGCCAAACACCAACCTTATTACCGGATGATAATTATACGTACAAATCTGGTTGTTTTTTAGAATCTAACCTTGGTGCAATGAAAGGTTTTTACACAATGATAAATTTAGAAACCTACGAACAATTTAAAGTGTATGTCCCTACTTTTCAATTATCGATCCCGGTTTTATTAAACTAGAAAAAACACAAATAATAACTGACTTTTAAACAGTTACTAAAATTTAGACACTTCAATATTTTACAATTCTATTAAGTTTATTATGAATTATCTTTAAGATACTTAATGAGAAATAAAGTCGCTTTTTAATAAAATTCATTACTTTTGTGCAACTTCGGGATGATTTCTTTCCCACGCTGAATTTTCGGATCTTCGAAAGGATAAAGGTAGAATAGGAATGGTTATTTAATTATAAACATTTAAAACGATTACAAAATGGCAAGAGGATTTTTTAATGTTCCAAAAGCAGTGAACGAACCCGTAAAAGGATACGCTCCGGGTTCTCCAGAAAGAGAAGAAGTATTAGCTACCTATAAAACAATGTTTAATAGCAATATTGATGTGCCAATGCATATTAATGGAAAAGAAGTTAGAACAGGAAATACAAAAAATATTACACCTCCTCATGATCATAAACATGTAGTTGGCCAATACCATACTGCAGACAAAAAACATATAGACGAAGCAATTGCAACAGCCTTGGCTGCCAGAGAGGCTTGGTCTAGCGTTTCTTGGATGGAACGTGCTTCTATCTTTTTAAAAGCTGCTGAATTATTAGCAGGACCTTATAGAGCTAGAATGAATGCTGCAACAATGCTTGCGCAATCTAAAAACGTATTTCAAGCAGAAATTGACGCTGCGTGTGAAATGATAGATTTCTTTAAATTTAACGTAGAGTATATGACTGATATCTTTAAGGATCAGCCAGCATCTTCACCAGGAGTTTGGAACAGAGTTGAATACAGACCTTTAGAAGGTTTTGTATATGCAATTTCTCCTTTTAACTTTACATCTATTGCTGCAAATTTACCTGCATCTGCTGCTTTAATGGGAAATGTTGTTGTTTGGAAACCTTCAGATCATCAAGCATATTCTGCACAAGTAATTGTAGATTTATTTAAAGAAGCTGGTTTACCAGATGGGGTTATAAATGTAGTTTACGGAGATCCTGTTATGATTTCTGATACTGTATTAGCTTCTCCAGATTTTTCTGGGTTACACTTTACAGGATCCACGGACGTTTTCAAAGAATTATGGAAACAAATTGGAAATAATATTCACACATATAAAACATATCCAAGAATTGTTGGTGAGACTGGTGGAAAAGATTTTATCTGGGTACACAATTCATCAAACCCTTTACAAGTTGCTACGGCAATGACAAGAGGAGCTTTTGAATACCAAGGGCAAAAATGTTCTGCTGCTTCACGTTCTTACATTCCTGCTTCACTTTGGCTAGATGTTAAGAAGCATTTAATTGCACAAGCAAGTGAATTAAAAATGGGGTCTCCAGAAGACACTTCGAACTTTGTAAATGCAGTAATACATGAAGGTTCTTTTGATAAAATTGCAAACTATATAGATGCTGCAAAAACAGATAAAGACGCAGAAATTATTATTGGTGGAAATCATGATAAGTCTGTGGGTTACTTTATAGAGCCAACAGTAATTGTTAGTAATTCTCCAAAATATGCAACGATGACTACTGAGTTATTTGGCCCAGTAATGACTGTGTATGTATATGAAGATACAGATTGGGAAGCTTCTTTAAAGTTAGTTGATGAAGCTACAGAATATGCGCTAACAGGTGCTATCTTTTCTAAAGATAGATATATAGTAGAGAAAGCTTCTAAAGCGCTAGAAAATGCAGCAGGAAACTTTTATATTAATGACAAGCCTTCTGGTGCAGTTGTTGGTCAGCAACCATTTGGTGGAGCGAGAGCTTCTGGTACAAATGACAAAGCTGGTTCTGCACAAAACTTATTACGTTGGACTTCTGTTAGATTGATAAAAGAAACTTTTATTTCTCCTGAAGATTATAAATATCCTTTTTTAGGATAAATCATAAATAAATATATTTTAAAAAGCCTCATCTATAAATAGATGAGGCTTTTTTATTACAGGTCTTTTTCCAATAAGTACTTTTTACCAAATAACTAATAAATTAGTATTTATTAATATCTTCAATTTAGGCTCCGTGTAAATAAATAACCCTGGTGATAATTTTGTAATTTCTAAACTTCAAAGAGGTTTTTGATAATCAAGGATATCAGGTGAAAAAAAAAATCGGACTTTCTAAAGTTCGATTTTTTTATAATTTTTAGACTTTGGTATTTAGTTTACCTAGTCAAAGTCTTGGTTTTGACCAGCTATAACATATTGAGCATTGTATAAAACTTTTCCTGAATCATCTACTAACATTGCTAAAACACCTGTATTTTCAGGCACTAAAACATCATAAGAACTAAGGTCTACGCTATATGATTTCTCGTGCACCCCTGCAGTAGATGTTGTTGGATCTCCCATTACATCAGTAGCAGCATATCGTAAAACTCCATTATGTTCAAAATCAACAATTGTACTTACTCCACTTGAACCTACTCCACCGTAATAACTAGTGAAATTCTTTTGATTAACTAATATTCCATCTTCTAATACATAGACAACTAATTTAACATCAGTCATGTTCTCTAAAAACCCTTGGTAAACCTTAAAATCTAAAACTGACCCAGTCAATGAAGACTCAATTGCTAAACCAACATTTACAGTTCCTTCTGCTGCATTTAAAGCCTGTTCTATATTCCCCTGCCATTTATTTGCCCTATCTATATAGGCTGTTGGAAAAACTGAAATACTAAATTCTCCTTCCAAAGCACTACCAAAACTGTTAGCCATTTGATCTCTGTTGTGAACACCAACTACAAAAACTTTGTCGGTTTGCTCTTCAACAAGACTTGCAGCATAAGATAATCTTGGGCACCACCCGCACCATGTACCTGTAAAATCTTCAACTACTGCTTTTTTAGAAAAACTTGAAGGAAGAGTAGCGGTAAAATCAATTTTATTACTAACTAATGATTCGTATGAAGAGGTAGCTTCATAAGTTTTTGCTTGTAAAGGCACAAAAGTACTACCCGAGATTGAATTACCGTCTATAAGGATAACGGATTGAGATGTAATATTTACATCTTCACTATCTACAACCGTAAAAGTAATAGTCTCTCCTACTTCGAGAGTTGATTTATCTGAAGTAATACTAATAGAGGGTGTTTCTTCTGAAAGTGATGAACAACTAGATAAAACCGAAATAAAAATAAAATAAAATAACATTCTTAACTTCATAATTCTTAATTTTTTAATGAATTTATAAACCTACACTATATTTATACTTTTTTTTGAATATTAAAACAAGGATCAATTTTGATCGGCATAAAGATAAGATTTGTTCAGACGAAGAGTTAAATTAAGGCTAAACATTTGTTCCAATTTATTATTTGGAACAAGTAAGTACTTAAATTTAAATTGGAACTCTGAGTAAATATATATTTTTATTAATTATTTATACTTAAAAAAACATCACTTGTTGCAAAATTAAAAAAATAGGCTTACGCTGATAACGTGATTTAAAATTTAATCTAATGCTATTTTTTCATACATTAACACAACTTTTATTTTAAAAATTTTCTTATGAAATATCTTTTAGTTTTAGTTTGCTTCCTGTATTATAATACTGCTTTTAGTCAAACTACAATTCCTAATATCACCTTAAATACTTTAAATGGTAAATCCGTTAAAATTCAAGATGAAATTTCAAAAGACAAAATTACCATACTAAGTTTTTGGGCAAGCTGGTGTGTGCCTTGCATCAATGAATTAGATGCAATAAGTGAAGTTTATGAAGACTGGCAAGAAGACTTTAATATGGAATTGATCGCTATTTCAACCGATGACGCTAGAACTCAAAAAAGAATTAGACCTATGGTTAATGGTAAAGGATGGCCTTATAAAATTCTGTTAGATAAAAATCAAGAATTAAAAAGAGCATTAAATATATCTACTATTCCACAAATAATTATTTTAAAAGATTCTAAAATTATATATATCCATTCTGGGTATTCCCCCGGGGTTGAAGACGAATTCTACGACATCATCAAAGAAAACTCTAACTAATCTCTAAAATTATTTATAAATAATGAAAAAAATAATAGCCTTACAGTTGTTTTTTTTTACGTCAATAATATTGGCTCAAAACAATAGTAATCTTACCGTTGGTTTTGAATCGAATTCACAATATTATATGGATGACGAAAAAACAGGAGATTTTACTGAAGAAAATAGATTTAGATCAAATAATTATTTAAAAATTGATTATTTGATATCCAATTTTTATTTTGGAATACAGGCAGAAAGCTACGAACCGATGAGTCTGTTAAATTATTCTCCTGATTTTAATCAAACAAATATTGCGCTTTATTATGCAGGTTACAAATCAAAAAAAATAGAGGTTGCTACTGGATATTTTTACGAACAATATGGTAGTGGATTAATTTTACGTTCATGGGAAAATCGTCAATTAGGAATAAACAATGCATTAAGAGGTGCAAAAGTTAAGTTTTCTCCCTCAGACAATATTGAGTTTTCTGCTTTATATGGAAGTCAGAGAAGTGGTTTTGATGTTTCTGATGCCAGTATCTATGGTTTTAATTCAGAAATAAACATATCTTCTATCTTAAAGGTTGATACTTGGAATTTAGATCTAGGTTTTAGTTATGTTGGTAGAAAGGAAGTAAACGATAATTTAGATTTTAATTTTAATTTTAATGATTTTACAAATGCAATCTCTGGTAGAGTGAATTTTTCAAAGGATAATTTTTATTCTAGCGCAGAATTTGTCTCTAAAAGTAACGATGGATTGATTATTTTTCAAGAAGTTAGAAATGTAAAACCTGGTAACGCCTTTCTTTTTGACTTTGGTTATGGAAAAAAAGGTTTTGGAATCAATGCTAATTTTAGAAGAATTGAAAATATGAGTTTCTACTCTGAAAGAAATGCTACTGGAAATATTTACAATCAAAATATTATTAATTATATACCAGCTTTAACAAAACAACATGATTATTTACTAACAAACATATATGTGTATCAAGCTCAGCCTCAGGTTTCTTTTCAAGATCCGACGCTGTTAAAAATTGGAGAGATTGGCGGGCAAGTTGATTTATTTTACACCCTTAAAAAGAAAACTTTCTTAGGTGGAAAATATGGAACAAAAATCGCACTAAACATGTCTTATTGGGCTGGATTAAGTGGTGACTTTGATTATGAAAATTTCGATTATGGTGCTGACGCATTTGGAATTGGTGAAAAATATTTTTCAGAAATTAGTTTAGAAATACGTAAAAAATGGTCAAGAAGTTGGAGTTCAATTTTTTATTATGTAAACCAAAGCTATAATAAACGATACATAGAAGAAACTTTTGGAAATGTAGAAACAGATATTTTTGTAGGTGAGGCAACTTACAAACTAGGCTCAGGAAAGTCATTGCGTTTTGAAGCACAGCATTTATGGACTCAAGACGATAAAAAAAATTGGATGGGGGCAACGTTAGAATTTAACCTAAACTCGAAACTTGCTATCTATGCAAACAACATTTACAATTATGGAAATGATGATGAATCAAAAAAAATTAATTATTACAATTTAGGCGGAAGTTATACAAAGGGCGCACAAAGATTTACCCTAAATTATGGAAGACAGCGTGGTGGACTTATATGCATTGGAGGAGTTTGTAGATTTGTCCCTGAAAGTACAGGTATAACAGCCAACATTGTACTTTCCTTTTAAGCACCTTTCAAATATACTTTCTTGGTATAAAAATAAAGTTTTTTTTTATTACATTTAGATTCATAAAAATCAATCTTAGTGAAAAATATTCTATTATTTGTTACTGTCCTTTTTGCAATATGTGCTTTTTCCCAAACAACGAACAAGTCAGTATCTGTTAAATTTATTGATAATCCAATAACTTTAGATGCAGAGCTTAGCGAAGATGAATGGAAAAATACGGAAGGAGCCTCCGGTTTTTGGCAATATTTTCCTTTAGATAGCATACAAGCAAAACAACAAGCCACTATTAAATTTCTTTTTGATGATGACAATCTGTATGTTGGTATAAAAGTAAATGCGTTGGCAAATAATTTTATAATTCCTTCGCTTAGAAGAGATTTTAGTGCAGGTGGTAGTGACAATATCACATTACTTTTCGATACATTTAATGACGGTACAAATGCCTTTATTTTTGGAACAAACCCCTACGGGATAAAAAGAGAAATGCTGCTTTCTGGAGGTGGCTCTGAATTAAGAGGTTTTACAATGGCCTGGGATACTAAATGGAAATGTAAAACAGCCATAAAAGAAGACCACTATATCGCAGAAATGATTATTCCTTTATCTGCTTTTAAATATAGACAGGGTGAAACCAAATGGAGATTTAATAGTTACCAATTTGATACACAATATAATGAAAGAAATACATGGGTAAATATACCTCAAAATCAATTTATATTTAACTTGGCATATATGGGTGAAATGATTTTTGAAAAACCCTTAGGAAAGTCCAAAACTCCTGTTTCTATAATACCATATGTAAATACAATTACAGCCAAAGATTTTGAAAATGATGTTTCACAAACAGATTTAAAGTTTGGCGGAGATGCAAAGTTTACCATTGGTAATAGTTTAAATTTAGATTTAACTATAAATCCAGATTTCTCTCAAGTAGAAGTAGACCAGCAAGTTACAAACCTTACCCGTTTTGAAATCTCATTGCCCGAAAGAAGACAGTTTTTTATTGAAAATAGTGATCTTTTTGCAGATTTTGGAAATAACAGAGATTCTAATCCTTTTTTCTCCAGAAGAATAGGTATTGCAAAAGATGCTAATGGCAATACTATAGAGAATAATATTATTGGAGGAGTAAGACTAAGTGGTAAAGTAAATAACAATTTAAGAGTTGGTTTATTAACAATGCAAACCGCAGAAGATATTAAAAATGAAATCCCTACCGTAAATAATTCGGTTATTACGCTTCAGCAAAAAGTGTTTAAGAGATCTAATATTAGCGTAATGTTTATTAACAAGCAGGCTACAAAAGAATACAATTTTCTTACAGATGAAGACAAATACAATAGAATTATTGGATTAGATTATCGTCTTGCATCTGAAGATAATACATGGGTTGGAAAATATTTCTTACATAAATCTTTCACTCAAGGCGTAAAAGATAAAAATTATTCTGCCGGCTTTTCTACTCAGTATTTTAATAGAGATTTTAATGTAAGGTTAAGTGGTGTTTATGTTGGAGATAATTATGAATCTGATTTAGGCTTTCTTAGAAGAACAGATATTTTTAAAATTACACCTAAAATAGAACGTACTTTTTGGCCAATAGAAAGTGCAATTCAAAAACATAGTTTTTCTATAACCCCAATTTTTATTTGGAAACCAGATTTAAATTTTAAAAACTCTGATTATGCAGTAATCAGCAGATGGCAGGCAAATTTTAAAAATACAGGAGAATTCACAGCAGAAATGTACAATCGTTTTACGTATCTTTTTAGTGCGTTTGACCCTACAGGAACAGATGGGGCAATCGCTTTGCCTATAGACAGTAGTTATAAATACACAACGGTTAGTTTAGGTTATAGGTCAGATAAAAGAAAAACGCTCTCTTATCAAATAGAACCATCCATAGGAACTTTTTTTAACGGTAAAAAATATTCTTTTGAAGCTAATTTAGCGTGGAGAATTCAACCTAAATTTTCAGGATCGCTTCAAGTTAATTATGATAAAATAAACCTTCCAAATCCTTATCCAGATGCTTCTATTTGGTTAATTGGACCTAAAGTAGACCTTACTTTTAACAAAAGTATCTTCTGGTCTGCATTTATTCAATATAGTAGTCAGAAAAAAAATATAGGTATTAACACAAGGTTACAATGGCGTTTTGCCCCGCTTTCCGATCTTTTTATCGTATACAATGACAATTACTTTTCTAATGGTTTTGCTCCTAGGTTTAAATCCTTGAATTTAAAATTAACCTATTGGTTAAATATTTAGTTTATTTAATTATTAATTTTCTAGTAGTTTGCAATGCACCATTAATTACTTTTAACAAGTAAAGACCAGAAGAAGCTGCTTCAAAAAATATTTTTTCAGAGAAATCTGTAGCCAAATTATAATAGTTTTTCGCAGTAATTAATCTTCCCCGAACATCATATAATTGCACTGATACTTTATCTGTATTTACAAGTTTTAAATTTAAAGTAAATGCTCCTTTTGTTGGATTTGGGAATAAATTAAATCCTTCAAAAGCAAGCTCTTCGATATTGGCAGTTGTGTCTTCTATAATTAATTTATAATCCTCTACCTCTCCGTCAAAACTAGCCATACAAGAAGTTGGATATGTAATATTAGGCGGCGGATCTGTATATCTAGTAGATACCCTCATGATCACTTCACCTATATGCGCTCCGGCTGGAACAGCAATAGATAAAGGACTTAAACTTGTAGGACCATCTGCGGTAGCTGATGCAGATCCTAAATCATATTGCTCACCCTCGTCATTAAAACTACAATTTTTATTCCAATCTATCCATACCTTAGATTGAACCCTATAGGATTCTGAAGGAGTGTCATCAGTATTCGCATGTATGATTAAATCATAACTTTCATTATGTTTTAAAGCGGTACTTATTGCTGTATTATCTTCATATCCTGAAGATTTTGTAGAAGCGTTGTCAATTGTATTAAATTGCACCAATGTGGTGCTTGTTTGGTAATCAGCATCTCCAGAAGAATCACAAATATTACATATTTGTGTGTTAAAACTAGAAGCAGTAGAGAAGGAACTTTCATTACAGTTATTTTGAGATTTTACTCTCCAATAATATAAGGTATCTGCATCTAAGCCAGAAATGACATACGTATCTGTAATTACAGTTTTATTCGTTATTAGTGCATTGAAATCAGCATCACTGGCAACTTGAACAACATACGAACTTGCATTTACCTCTGCTTGCCATCTTAATGTTTCTGTAAGTGACACGTTTGCAGCCCCATCTGCAGGAGAACTTAAAGTTACAACACCGAGACTAGATGCTGTTATACCCAATAGAACATCTATATCTTGGTTTATACTTGTGCTATTTCCTTGAATATTTATAATATACTCTTGCTCCGCTACCCCGTCTAAATTAGAAACTGACATGATAACATTACCATCGCTGTTTATAGCTGTAGGACTAAAAGTTACTACAGAGCCAGTAGGTTGACCGCTAGCTGTAAAAGATACATCTTCTGAAAACCCATTAATAAAATCTAAATTTAAAGTGTAGCTAACGGACTGATCTCCTGAATTGCAAGCAGACAAATCTCCACTATTATTTTTAAGAACAAAAGAGGGCCCTGTAGATTGAATTTCAAAATTTACGGTATTTATATTATAGAAAATATTATCTACCGCTTCTATCATAATTCTTGCCTGTGTAGTCACATTATTTGGAACAATTACCACCTCTGAACCATCATTTACTGTATTAGCACTTAATACTATCGGAAAAGTTAATCCCCCATCTTCAGATAATTTAATAGTTACATTCTGACAATTTATAGGTGCTATGTCAGATGTTCCTTTACTCCAGGTAATCATTTGAGAGCTTCCTGCATCCCAAATTAGTGATGTGCTTTGAGAAGTAACATTGAAAGCTTCTGCATCTTCTACAGTAACCAACATATCGTCTCTAGAAGTTCCTCCACCACTATTATAATTATCTCTAACTAATAGAGAAAAATTTAAATCTCTAGCGATACTTGGCAATACCTCCCATTCGGAAGAAGTGTTACCAGCGAGCACAGTTGCTAGTGCCGGCATATATCTATTTTGTGAAATAGTAGGTGGTAAAGATCTAAACATTGGTCCACCTGTATTATTTGACAAAGGTGGCATTGTTGCTACTTCATTATCTATTTGTTCCCAGTTATACGTCAAAGTAGAGGTGCCATCTGCATCTGTAGCACTTCCTTTTAAAATAAATGGAGTGGACATTGGAATGCTATAATTTAGACCCGCATTTGCAACAGGAGTATTATTACCATTACTTATCGGAGTAGCACAACTTCCAGAAGTAGCTATAATTTCCTGCATTTGAGTTATACTTACAGCATGAAAATAAGCATCGCTTATACTTTGTACATTTGGAGAGCAAATACCCGCATATCCCATTATGGTTGAAGCACTTCCTGGTTCTACAGCCGTAGAATTTGTTATATTACAGTTATTATTTTGTGTATGTGTAGCACCAAATTGATGCCCCATTTCATGAGCAACATAATCAATGTCATAAGGATCTCCAATGGGAGAACTCCTTCCGGTAACTCCTCTTGCTTTTTGTCCCGTTCTGCAAACTACTCCCAAACCAGCTAAACCAGACCCATCAATACTAAAAATATGACCAATGTCGTAATTTGCTGTTCCTATTTGATTATCTGCAATGGTTTGTACCTCAAGAATCATTGCATTTGGATCACCGTCTGTAATACCATCTGTAGCTGCATCTAAAAAAATTACGCTATCATTATTACCTACAATTACCATAGTAACTGCTAAATCTTTTTCAAACACACCATTAACCCTTGTCATTGATGTATTCATAGCAGATAAAACAGCTTCTTTTTTTATAGCTTCGGTAGCACTTGATGGTATACTCTGATTATTCAGATGGAATTGAGCATACTCGCCACTACAAACCAAAGCAAGTCTAAAAGTTCTAAGGTTCCCATCAGTTAAAAGTTTAGACTGAATATTCGTGAATTTTTTAACTTTTGTAGTTTCTTCCACTTTACACTTAAAATTAACATCCTCTTCTTTTAAATCTGATGTCTTATAAACTATATATTCTTTATTATCTTTAGAGTAAGGATCTATATAGATTGTTTTACCGTTTGGTGAAAAAACTACTGCATGAAAACCATCTGACCCTAAGCTAATCTTAGCATACGAAGCAGCATTATCTATACCTACCGCAGTATATGATTTTATATGTGGAAATTTATCTGCTAAAGATTTTTCAAAAATTGAGGACTCTCGTATTTTAAAAGCCTCTAGAACTCCGGACAAATTTGGTAATATTATTGTTTTACTAAAAGATTTAGAATAAATATTTAAACTATTTCTAATCTCATTAACATCTAACTCATAAAGAGAATGTTTTGTTGGGAAATTTTTAAAACTTCTTGTTTCTTTTTTTTGAGTATAATAGACTTCTTTACTAATTTTCTTCCATAAATCCTGACTACTAGTGTTTAAAGTAAAAAAAAATAGTAAAGCGAATACAGAAAATGAATTACATATAATTTTCATAAAAAAATTAAAGAATATAAGGTCATCAAATATACCAAAATTTTTATATTTGTAGTCTATCATATGAACAAAAAAATACTGCTTAAAGACTTGAAAATTAAGGACTACAAGGAAACTTGGGACTATCAAACAGCATTACTTCAAGAAATTGTAAATGTAAAAATTGGTAATCGAAGAAAGAACCTTAGTATAGAAACAGATAATCATCTTTTATTTGTTGAACATCCGCATGTATATACTTTGGGTAAAAGTGGTGATTTAAGCAACCTATTATTAAACGAAAAGCAACTCGAAGAAAAAGGAGTAACTTTTTACAAAATAAATCGTGGTGGTGATATTACTTACCACGGTCCTGGTCAGATTGTTGGATACCCTATTTTAGATTTAGAAAATTTCTTCACAGATATTCACAAATACCTGCGGTTGCTTGAGGAGTCTATAATTTTAACCATTGCAGAATATGGTTTAAAAGGTGATAGAAGTGCTGGGGAAACTGGTGTTTGGTTGAATGTTGGCACTCCTTTTGCTCGCAAGATTTGCGCTCTAGGCATACGCTCTTCACGATGGGTAACAATGCATGGTTTTGCTTTAAATGTAAACACAAATTTAGGCTACTTCGACCACATTATTCCGTGTGGTATTCGGGGAAAAGCTACAGCATCTATGGAAGCTGAATTGGGTGAAAAGCTAGATTTAGAGGAAGTAAAAGGGAAGATTTTAAAACATTTTAAAACACTTTTTGAGGTTGAAGAATTTGTGATTAATAGTTTATAAGAAAGTCAAGAGTAACCTAATAACTAAATTACTTTTCTTCATTAAAATACACTTTATAAAACTTCATTTTTTTCTCTTCATCATATCCTCTCTCCAAATATTCTGAAGCTGCTTCTGGTGCATCTACATCCAATTTAATACTAATATTTGTATCTAATTTTATTTCTGTTTTTAGTTTATTTTTTTCTTTCTTTAGCACTACACCAGAAACATCAAAATTATTTCTAATTAAAACATCGTTTAAAGTTTCGAAGTGTTTTTTGTACTCATCAAACTGTTCTTTATGTTTTTCTTCCTCAAAAACTTCATCCTTAAAAGTAGCATAATCTACAGATTCGTTTTCTTTAAAATAATCTACCGTATTTGCAAGAAAATTACCTTGTTGTTGCATTCCTAGTTCAGGTTTAATAACCTCCTCAGAAAATTCTTTACACATTTCTAAGTAACTCTGAGTATGTGAATTATGATCATCTGCAGGTTTTACACCTAGGAAATACTTACTCCAATATTGTGCGTCATAATTGTTATTATCTACAGATAAAACAACTGTACCCTCTGTGTCTGATGTATTTAAAATCAAACAACCTTTGTCTATTTTTTTTGTTGAAATTCCTTTTTGAACCACCACATCAAAACTTTGATTATCATCTAAATATGTTTGAAAAAAATCAACCTTATTCTCAATTTTAAAAACACCAATTGCCTCTGTTAAGACATCTTTATACTCTATCCCTTCAATAAAAACAATTAGTACATCTCCTGTTTTTATTTGTGCAGAATTAGACTGTTCAAATAAATGATTTACAATATTTTTAGAATACTCTACAAAAGAATTTTCTTCTTTAAAAATTTCTGAAGCATAATTATTTAGCTCATTTAAACGCACATCTGCATGATGAGAAAAACGATAACTCTGCGTTAAAGCACCAAATGGTTTTAGTAAAAAATTCTTCATTAAATCGTAACTTTCTTGATCAAAACGAATTAACTCATCTGAAAAAACATTTTGCCCACTGTTAAATTTATTAGCTACTTTATGAAGAATACATTTGGTAATTTCTGCGCGTGTTTTTTTAATCATCATCTAAATTTAGAACGTAAAAATAGAAAAAGTTTATGTATGATTTAAATATAAATGAGGATTCTATTTAAATAAAATTCAAATGGGTTTACGTAAGTTGTAATTGAAAAAATACTTTTAAATTTATATTTTCAACTTTATTTGCTCTGGCAATAATCTAAAGGTTTTTCTGTGATAGTCTGTTGCACCAAATGCTCTAATAGCATTTCTGTGCTCTTTAGTAGGATACCCTTTATTCTTTGCCCAATTATACATTGGAAATTCTTTATGAATCTTAGCCATATAAGTATCTCTGTAAGTCTTTGCCAATACAGATGCAGCTGCAATACTTAAATATTTAGCATCTCCTTTTACAATGGTTTCATGCGGAATTTTTTTATAGCCTCTAAATTTATTGCCGTCTACAATAATAAATTCTGGGGTAATTTTTAAAGCGGCAATAGCACGATGCATTCCTGTTATAGAGGCTTGCAATACATTCATTTCATCTACTTCTTGCTGCCAAACAAAAGAAACTGAATATGCTAATGCATGTGCTTCAATAAATGGTTTTACTTCTTCCCTTTTTTTCTCTGATAGTTGTTTAGAGTCATTTAAAAAAGGATGTGTAAAATCTTCTGCCAATATAACAGCTGCAGCTACCACTGGGCCAGACAAACATCCTCGGCCTGCTTCATCTGTGCCTGCCTCTAAAGAAAACCCACTGTAATTTAGTTGTAACATACTACAAAGAAAAGAAAAATTCTATTAGATGTCGGTTCTAAAATAAAGAAGAAAAAAGAACTTTTAAAAAATCATGTTTTTCAGGATAATTATTCTCTGCTATTTTCGTTTAATTATTTTACATTTGTTGACGAAGAATTTCTATATGAAAAGTAATATACTACTAGCATTATTAATTAGCCTTTTTATTTCAACTGGCTTGTTTTCGCAAAGAGATCTAAAGCGTGGTAAATTAAAGCAGTATTCCAATAAACAATCAGATTCTATAAATACTTCTAGCAGTACTACGGTTACTTTATCTGGTAAAACGAAGTATACAGATTATAAAATTATTTCACACAAAAGAGATACAACTTATATAGATACTACGCTTACACTTCAAAAAGAATATAAGTTTAATTACCTAAGAAAAGATTTATTCGAGTTTTTAGAATTTCATAATCAAGGACAAGCTGTAAATAATTTAGGGTATAGTTTTAATAATGTGTATCCATTTCCAGACATTGGGTTTTCTGCAAAACAGGCAAGTTATTTTAATATTGATGACATTGATTATTTCGAGGTACCAACACCAACTACAGAAATACTTTATAGAACTGGCTTGCAGCAGGGCCAAGTGCTAGACGCCTTATTCACCTTAAACTTTTCTAAACGATTAAATATTTCTGTTTCTTATAAAGGGTTGCGTTCTTTAGGAGCTTATAGACAAGCTTTAGTAAGTAATGGCAATTTTAGAGGTACCTTTCAGTACCGCACTAAAAAGAATCAATATCAAATAAAAGGTCATTTAACCTCTCAAGATTTCTTTCACCAAGAAAACGGTGGCTTAACTGCAGAATCTCTTGTGAACTTTATTGAAGATGATCCTAACTTCACTACAAGAGCACGTTTAGATGTAAACTTAACAGATTCTGAGAGTCAGTTTGATGGCAATAGAGTTTATATGGAACAAAGCTACAAGTTACTTTCTAGCAAAGATTCTATTAACAATAAAGATTTTAGCAATCTTAAAGTTGGTCATATACTTACAAATGAAAATAAAACATATGAATTTATTCAAGGTAAGTTAAATACTGCTTTTTTTGGAACAGCAAATTCCTCTAACCCAAGAAATAAAAAAGCAACAAGTAAGATTATGAGTAATGAATTAAACTTAGAGTTCAATTCTAAATATGTTTTAGGAAGATTTAAAGCAAAAACAAATTTTACGAACTATTCTTATGGTTATGATACGATTCTGAACAGTAACAGTTCGGTAAATAGATTAAAAC